>OFDC01000025.1_pt1 | contig 217622 bp, 202 predicted proteins | sample 1520941 | NCBI WGS metagenome assembly OFDC01 (sample SAMEA94258168, study PRJEB24077) | hot springs metagenome | biome: Aquatic biome; feature: Water | place: India | collected 2012-12-06 | depth 5 m
GCCGGGATGGTGAGGGGCGTGTCTTCCGTTGCCGCAATCACGTCATTGGCCGCGACCGGGGCATCGTTCACCGCGCCGACGGTGATTGTCGCGGTATCCGTGTCGGTGAGTATGCCGCCCGTCCCCGTATTGCCGTTGTCGGTCGTGGTCATCGTCAGGGTGACGGACCCGCTCGCGTTCGCGGGAGGGGTGAAGCTCGGCCGCGACACGCCCGACAGGAAGGCGTTTACTGCGGCGGCGGTGCCGTCGAGCGTGATGGTACCGGTGCTATTGCCTCCGACCGTCACTCCGCCTCCGGAGGTGGCGGTCAAAATGCCCGACGTGACCGACAGCGTCACTCGTATAGCGCCTGTCGCGGCATCGACGTCGGCGATCTGGAGACCCGAAAGTCCGAAGGCCAGATCCTCGTTCGTTGAGAAGGACGGTGGGAGCGTGTTGAGGGGGGCGTCGTTGACGGGAGTTACCGTGATCGCGACGGTGTCCTGGTCGGTGACGCCTGCCCGTACCGTGCCCACGGTCAGGGTATCGGGTCCGTTGTAGTTCGCTGCTGGCGTATAGACGAGGTTGTTCAGCGCGGCGCGAACCTGGGTTGCGGTTCCCGAGAACGTCATCGTCGCATCCGCCGTTCCGTCTCCGGAGGTGAAAGTCAGGCCGGTTTTCGTCGAGAGGGTGAGCGTGCCGTTTGCGACGGTGAGCGTGACGGTCGTCGCCTGGTTGCCCGTTGCGACCGCAATACTGTTGGCCGCGAACGTCAGCGTGCCATCTTCCACTACGGTCTGGGGCCCTGGCACCGTGTTTACCTCGGCCTGGGGCGACACCGTGATCGAGCGGGTGTCCGTGTCGGTAAGGGGCGCGCCTCCTGTGTTGCCGTTGTCATTCGTGACCATCGTAAGGGTGGCCGTTCCCGAGAAATCCGTCGCGGGTACGAATGTCGGGCGAGTGACCGCGCCGGCGAGAACTGCGTTGATGTTGGCCAATGAGCCCGAGAGCACGATCGTCGACGTGCCTGATCCGGTGACGGATACACCACCGGCAGAGGCCGCCATGAGCGTGCCGCTCGTCACACTGAGCGTGACCGTCATCGTGCCGCTTCCCGCATCGAGGTCGGCTATCGACAGGCCCGTCAGTCCGATCGCCACGTCCTCCGTTGTAGCGTAGGACGCCGGCAGAGTGTTCAAAGGCGCATCATTTGAACCGGTCACGGCCACGACTGCGACGGCTGTATTGGATGCGGCATCCCCATCGTTGACCACGAAGCTCAATGAGCGGTTGCCGCTCGTGAGCACATCAGTCGCGCTATAGGCCATCGAGCGGATGAGCGCCTCGATCGCGGCGTCCGCCATCTCGCCCGAGAGCGACGCGTTGCGGATCACGATAGAATTGACGCCGTCGTAGGACACCTCGAAGCTCGTTGCGCCCTGGTTGATCAGGGAGACCTGAGCGGCGCCGTATGTGAACTGAGTTCCGCCGATCGCAAGGCGCTCGCTGCCGGCATTGACGAAGCCGCCGAGTGTTACATCAACCCGGGAATAGCTGACGTCGTTCGTGTCGATGATGCTTGCCGCAGCATTCGCGATTGCCACGGCCGTGCCGCCCTCCGCGTAGGAAACGCTGTTGTCCCGCGAGGCACTCGTGCCGCCGTCGTCCAGGTCGATGACCGGCGGCGAGTTTGCGCCGATATCCACATGTACAAAGCCGATAGCGGTCGTGCCGTTGTTGTCCGTCACCGTGTAGGTGAAGTCCTCAAAGCCTAATTGTCCGGGGGCAGGCGTATAGATCAGCTGCCCGCCGGCGGTCATCGTGACTGTTGCGCCCGTCACCAGAGCAACAGTGCCGCCTGGCGCAATTGGCTTGTCGACGATGTGCGTAATGGAAAGGGCATCGCCGTCCGCGTCGACGTCATTTGCCGTGGCGTTGATCATGACCGCGGTGTCAGCCTTCGTCGAGACGTAGTCGTTGTTCGCGATCAGCGTGGTCTGAAGGCTGTTCTCGCGCACGAACAGCCAGGAATCATAGGCCGCGTCTCCGATGTCGGCCACACCAAGCTTGATCGTATTGTTGACGCCAATGTTCACGTTCGCAACGAGCGTCAAGGTCACGGTCAGGCCGTCCGCGGCAACCTGATAGGTTCCCGTGTTCGGTGCGTTGTTCAGGAAAAGTGACGGGCTGGCGGAATCGTATACGCCATTTGCGGGATTGGGATCGCGGGTCTGACTACCTTGGGACGGGTTGTAGATCGCAGCCTGGTTGATCGTGTCGATGGCTATCGGGGCGCCCGCAGGCGTCAGCGAAACGTGCGCGCCGTTGATCCAGACGCCGACGGCGTCGTTGAAATTTGCATAGACGTATTCGTTGTACTCATCCGAGCCGAAGGTGAACTGCAGCGTCACGCGGTTTCCGGTCGGCACGAACGTGACGACAAGGGCCGAGGTGTCGAAAGACGTCAGGCCGCCGATCGTCGTGAAATCTGCATCGGCGCCCGTGCCGGTTGCATTGGGAACGTTGCGCGAGGTGGCGTCGTTCGTGTTGGCGCCCACGACCGATGCCACGTCACCGGTCGAGAATACGACGCCTGTGTCATAGCCCAACCATTCCCGGGCGTAGCCCTGACCGCCGGTGAACGTTCCCGCCTGCTCGTTCTCGCCGATATAGGTCGCACTGATGACGGTGACGCCGGAGCCCGCAATATTCTGGGCAAGCGTCGTCGCCGTAGTCGTCGTACCGTTGAGTTTCGATATGGCGATCGGCGCCATCAGATGCTGCCAATCGACTGCGTGCATCGCTTCAACGTCGATCGTGCCGACCGTAAACTCGAGGTCCCAGTCGCCGCCCAGTCCGACATGTCCAGTGTCATCCGAGGACGCGGCGACGTCGGCCCCCGTTGCCTCGGCGAACGCGGCGATGAACGCTTCGCCCTCTGCGCCCTCCGCCACGTCGCAGCCGTAGAACAGGATGTCCGCATCGGCGGACAGTGACGCTTTGATCGTCGCGAGCTCGTCTGCATGTTCGCCGACCAGCGTCGCACCAGTGACCTTGGTGCTGCCGAGGAAGAGACGGCCGGCGTCGCCGTGGCTCACAATATGGACCGCGGCAATGTCATGCTGGCCAGCCAGGACGGCGGCAATCTGCTCCATCCCGTCCCGCGACCCATCGAGCACGATCACCTCGGCTCCCTCGGGAACAGCGGCAGAAATGACGGGCTGATCTTGAACGCCACTGTCGATAAAGACGACCGTGCGAGCTGCCGCAGCCGGTTCGATCGGCGCTGCCGCGAGTGCCTGCAGCACGGCGTTGATATCATTCGTTGACGGTGGAGCGACGGGGTGATCCGGCGTCGCGGGGGCCGCATCAGCCACGGTGGCCGCCGTGTCAACGGCCGCACCATCGAACACCATACGGCTCTCGAGCACGCGGTAGGAGGACGTGGCCCGCAGCCGTCGCATCAGTCCATGTAGCGCCCTGTCTGCGGGGTGCCCTTGCGCCGCCTCCCCCAAATCGCCAGCGAGGCATGGAGAAGCGGATGCGGCCGTGCGCAATTTGGACATGTTCTATCAATCCGTATGTATACGGACGCGCTCCGACCCACCTCGGCGCGCGTACTCCCAACGTATTGATTTGAAACACGTTGCTATTAATGCCGTGTAATCACGGAGACACTATTTGCGATTTTTCCGTCTGATATAGAAGTTTCTTCACAAACCACGCAAATGCGCTCAAGCACCACTTTCGCGCAGAAGCACTTTCAGGGTCTGTCGCCAACCGCGTGCGAGCAGGCTTTCCGGGCGCCCCTCAGCAAGGACGACGCCGCGCACGCGGAGTTCGCTGGGGCGGGCCTTCGATGTCGCATCGAGGTGAACCATATATTGCGCGGTTGTGGGAATGAGCCTTCGTTTCGCGTCCTGGTTGACAGCTATCCGTCCCATATTTGTGGAGGCGAGGTCCGCTATTTCAATTGCCTGCGATCCGGAGGCCGCAATTTCCGCGATCTTGAAGTCAATTGCCGGCCGGAGTGGATTTTCCGGAATAAATTTCGCCGCGACCCCGGGCGCGATGCGCCACAGGTCATTTTCGGAAACGTATCCTTTCGCCACCACGTTCTGATTTGCGACGACAAGCGCGATCTGCTCGCGCGGATTTATCCACCGGCCGGGCTGTATCGATGTCTCCATCTCGACGACGCGGCCGTCGAAGGGCGCCCGCAGGATCATTTCGCGGCGCTCCCGCTCCAGGCCCTCGATGCGCTCTGCCAGCGAGTTCATAGCGCTCTCCAGCACAAGCGAATTCGCCCGGTCCTCGCCATCGGCTGCACGCCTTCCATGCTGCAGGCGCGCGACGGCAAGCTTCGTGCGCAACACACCGAGCTCCTGCTCGATGTCGGGAGATTCGATCGTGACGATGGGATCACCGGCCTTGACCTCGGCCCCATGGGCCACGTGGACACCGGTGATCCTCGCTGCGCGCAGGGCGTGGAGCGGCTGTAGCTGCGCTCCTTCCACCACCGCGGGAATCTCAACTCGGGTGGACCATGGCACGAGGAGCAACAGTAGTGCCGATGCACATGCCGTTGCAGTCAGCACCGTACGGCGCGAACGCCTGATCCGGTGGCGATTGCGGTACCAGACAGTGATCTCGTCTACGGCGGGCTTCACTAGAAAATATCCAATCTCCACTGCGAAGAGGAAGATACCGAGCGCCTTGAAGAAGTAGTGATAGACGAGAAGCGCGATGCCGATGAACAGGACGAGCCGATAGATCCAGGTCGCCCAGGCGTAGACGACGAGCATACGGGTCAACGGCTTCGGCAGGCTCTCCGGGGGCGGCTCGCCAAGTCCGAACAGAACCTCGCGCGCCTGCCACCGGCCGAGCGCAAAGGCCCTCGGCTGCAGGTTGTCGACGCCGATCGCCTCCGAGAGGAGATAGTAGCCGTCGAACCGCATGAAGGGGTTGAGATTGATGGCGAGGCTGCTGAGCATGCTCACGGCCGAGAGCACGAAGGCAAGCCCTCGCAACGGGCCATCTGGAAGGAAGGCCCACAGAAATATGGCGATGGCGGCTATCGCAAGCTCGACGAAGATTCCGGCACCGTCGATCAGAAGGCGCTTCCGGCGGTCCCTCAGGCGCCAGCTATCCGTCACGTCCGTGTATAGGAGCGGCGCCATCATCATGAAGGCGACCCCCATGGTGTGGACGCGACATCCGAACGCCGTCGCGACGTAGGCATGGCCCAACTCATGGGCCGCCTTTACCAGGGCGACAGCCACAACCGAGAGCAACAAGCCTTCCCAGGTAAAGAAGCCCTGGAATGAGGCGAGGTACTCATTCCACTGTCGCGACGCGAGATAGAGGCCCAGAAGGCCGGCGAGCCAGAACGTCCATAGTGCGGGGCGCGACGAGAGCGGCCGCACAAACGGGAGCGTTCGTTCCAGGAACGCTTGCGGACGGCACAGCGGGACTCGGAAGAAAAGGTAGCTGTGCAGGATCGACGACAGCACCGAGCGACGGCCCGCGGCCTCAATTCCTGCGAGGCGACGCCATCCATCGCGCGAGGGATCTGCCGTCAGGCGGTTCGCGTCGATGAAGTGCAGGAGCTGGTCGAGACTGCGGACGTCGATCGCGACGCGCCCGGCAGCGTTGACGCGTGCGATCAGCTCGCCGGGCGTCGTGCAATCGCGATAGTGGCGCAACGTTTCGTATGCGGCGACGTCAAGCTGAATGAAGCGGTTCAAGAGCGGGTCGTGGATCATCCATGCGGGCTCTCCATCGGCGTTCGGTGCGCCAGCCATAAGTTGCAGCTCCGCCCGCAGAGCGGGCAGAGACTCGCGCGCCCTGACGGCACTATCGGTTCCCGCTTTCGTCACGATCATATTCCCAGCCATTGGCGGGCGGCTGCAATCGGGCGACGGAACAGATAGAAGCCGAGCGATACACGATCGCTATAAACCTGCGCCGTGCCACGAATTCCGAGCCGTAAGGCCTTGGCGCTTCCCTCCGGGACCTCCGCAGTCACTTTGAATGCGAGTTGCTGGTTGTCGGCGAGGCGCGCCTGATAGGCCGCTCGGACGATGCGCGCGTCTATGGGGGACAGCGGATCGCTGTCGAGGAACACCTTTACGCGCGCACCCGGCTTCAACACGATGGCATCGCCGACCGGAAGGTCGATGCGGAACTCGACGTCATCCGCGCGCGCGATCTCCATGAGCCTCTCGCCGACGGAGACCGGGCGCCCGATCAAATCCTTGCGGTCGCCGAAAAAGGCAAAGCCATCCCTATCCGCCTTGATCACGGTTCGCTCGAGCAGTTCGCGCGCGTAGTCGCGTTCGGCGATCTTGACGGCAAGCTCGGCCTGGGCCAGGGCGAGTTCATGGCGACCCTTGAGGTCAACAAAAGCCTGCTGGCTCGCCTTCTTGTGCTTGGTCTCGGCGACCAGGACTTCCTGCTCGGCGATCTCGAGCCTGTTTTTCTGCACCGTATCGTTCATACGGATCAGCGGCTGATCCTTGCGGACGACATCATTGGGCTCGACGAGGACGGACTGGACAACGCCTTCGATGCCGGAGGTGACGAGGAACGCATGTCGAGGCGTGACTTCGACCGGAGCCAGGGCCGACATGGATACGGGCACGGCCGACAACAGAGCCAGCGCGCCCGCAATGATCGCCAGCATCCGGCCGGTCGGTCGCGGAAGTCTGCCTGTCCAAACCCGTGTGGAGGACAGTGCGGACCAGGCGTGTCCGAAGGCGCCGCCTAGATGACGGGCAATCGCAATATCGGTCCCAGACCAGGGACTTTGCCGGGCCAGAAGGGTGCCGCCGATAACCTTCCCATCCCGGCCGATCCAGGGAACCCACAGCAACTGGCGCAGCGGGTAGCTGTCGCGGATGGTGTCAAGGCTGGTCGAGAACGCAGAGGCCTCGAACTCCCGCAGCGCCGCAAGACCGAATTGCGCCTCGAGCGCCAGGACGGTCGCTTCGAACCATTGCACAAGCGGGGACGTCCGCTCGACGCGGGTCAAGCTCGAGACGGCCGTCACCTCGAGACGCTGCTTTCCTGCCCGGGCGAAGACGACGATCTGCTGGGCCCTGAGCAGGATGCGTGGCTCGTTGGCGATCAGATAACCGAGCTCGGTGTGCGAGCGAGCCTCGCGCATCTCACCCTGCAGTTTCAATAGCGCGACCGCTGCGGATCGGATCGCGTTATCGCCACTCGCATCGGCTTGCGGGCGTGCGCTCGGGGGCGGTGTCGGGGGCGGGCTCGCGGCCCGCTGTGGGGCAGCGCCATCGCGTAGATTGGGATGGGCCGCGCTCATTGGGCCGGGTCCAGGCTTGTGAAGACGGCGGTTCCGCTCATGCCCGCCAGAACCCGGTCGTCGGGGGCGGTGAACTCGGCGATGACCTTGATGGTCTGGCTTACGGGGTCGACTGCCGCGCCGATACGCTGGACCCGCGCCTCATAGGATTGCCCCGTCTCGTCGACCACGAACCGCATCCCGGCGCCGACCGTGATGGACTTCAACCACTGCGAGGGAACGATCAGGTCGATCTCGAACGCGGTCCCATCGACGATGCTGATGAACGGCTGACCGCCCTGAGGGATCTCGTGCTCGTTTATCCGCAGTTCCGTGATCCGGCCGTCGAATGGGGCGACCACTGAGCACTGCTTGATGCGTGCCGCCAACGACCGCGCCTCGGCATCCGCTTTATCCACGCGGGCACGCGACACTTCGAGCTCGATACGGCCGACGGCGCCGCGCTTGTCGAGATAGGTGTTGCTTTCGAGACCGAGTTTCATCTCGCGATGCACGGCCTCGGCCGCCGCATGCTCGGCCTTCAACCGCTCGCAGTCGAAGGTGACCAGGACATCGCCGGCCTTGAACGACTGAGCCTCGCGGAAATGAATCCGGGCGACACGAGCGGGAATATCGACGGCGATCGACGACTGATGAACGGGACGCACGATGCCCCGCACGGGGAGCTTGGACTTCGCCGGAAGGGTCGCGGCGACCGCCTCGACCGCCGTCAGTAGAGAAAGGGCAAAACCTAAACGGAATATGACTGGCCGAATAATGGGCATGAACACACTTCATTCATTGAAGCTTGAACGATCAGTGTGCGCCGGCGATAGTTTAAATATTACAAATCAATGTTGTATTTCCTGAAATCTACTTCCTGGAAAGAGATGCCTGTTGCCGTCGCGGGGGGCTGCCGTCGCCTCGCTCGACCCACACGCGCCGAAGGCCGGCGGCGAGAACAGGCACGCTTGCCTTGAATTCGAGGTCCGGACCGTAAGGGTCGAGGCCGATCGAGGCGTAGACATTGGCAAAGGCGTTCTGAGTGCTCGCATAGGCGATGTCCCTGCGCACCTCGGCCAACAGCGTGTTCATTTCCTCACGGATGAGTGTCTGCTCGGAAATACGGCCTGCAACCGCCTCAGCCCGCATCAGGTTGACCAGGCGGGTCTGGACTTCGAGGTACTCGTCGGCGGCCTTTAGCTCCCGCTGATAGTGGAAGAAGCGAACGCGAGAGACGTGCACCTGCGTCAAAACCGCCATTGTAACGGCGAGGCTGCGCTCATCGAGCAGATCGTCCTGCGCCTCGATCACGGCTCGCTTGGCCGGATACTGGAATACACGGATGACGTTCCAGCTCGCCTTCGCGCCCCAGGACAGCCAGTTGCTGTTGAACAGGAAATCGTTGCTGTCGTAATTCGAGCCAGCATAGGGCGTCAGGCCCGGCAACAGCTCGAGCAAGGCCGCGTCCAGCTCGTGCTCGTTTATGCGTCGACGGTACCAGACCTCGCGCAGCTCGACCCGGTTTTCCATGGCGGTGGAGATCAACTCGCCAACCGGCATCTTCAAGGCTGGCGGCGCGGGGCGGCGGCCATCAGACAGATCGAACCGGGTTCCGGGTTTCAGGTTCATCAGCGAAGAGAGCTGCGTCTTGGCGACGACCAGATCGCGCTCCAGCTCGAGCAGGGTCCGCTTGATCTCGACCAGCTCGCGCTCGTAGGTGACCGACGTGATCGGCGAGGTTTGCCGGTCATCGGAAATCGCTTTGGAGTTTGCCTGGGCGGAGCGCACGCGCCCTTCCAATTTGCGCAACTTGGCGACCATCCGGTCGGCGCTGACGGCGCGCCAATAGGCGGTACGCACATCCTCGACCACACGATGAATGGCCTTACGGCGCAACTCTTCCGCGATCAGGTATTTATCGGCGGCCTGGCGCGCCCGCACATAGGACAAGCCAAAATCGAGAACATTCCAGGAAAACGTGACATCCGCCGTGCCGATGCGCTTTTCCTGCGAAGTCGAAGTCGCGAGGCTCTCGGCACCGGTCAGGACGTTGACGCTGTTGGAAGCGTTAAAGCTGTCGCGCGCCGTGTAACCGCTTCCGGCGACGACGTTCGGCAGCAGGTTATAGTGGGCGAGATGCAGCTCGGAGGCGCGCAGCGCCGCATCCATCATCTCGACCCGATGATCGAGGTTGTACTTCAGGGCGCGTGCTATGGCCTCATAGAGGTCGACCGGGCCAAGCAGGGGCTCCTGATCAACCGCTACGCGCCTCAGCGCGTCACCGGCACGAACAGACAGCTCGACCTGCGTCAGCGGGGAAGGCAACACCGCACAGGCCGACAACCCGAGAAGCGCGCTCATCGGCAGAATTCGGATTGCCTGGCGCAATTCAAACGGCATGGCGTTGTTCTTTGTGGATAAATGGCCAAAGACAACGCAAACGTGGGGGTAAGCCTCGCGTAAGGTTTCTAGTTGATTCGCCGTTTACGTACTAATGGCGAGTTGCATCTGAACGTGGTTTTCTAAACACGGCCATGGCCTTCATTTCGGATTGCTGACCTATGCTGCATGGCGGCGCCGCTAGAGCGCGTTTGGTTTGAGCGGATTCATGAACGCGTCCTAAGTCTCTGATTTTTGAGCATGTTATTATAGAAGGTTGGCAACCACTTTTCCTGAACATGCTCTAGAGGGGACGAGCCCTCCCCGGCCAAAGCGGCGATGACCGTCGATGTCTCGCTCTGGCCATCGAGCGAGCCTCCCTCCGACACACTCGCTGTCATTTCCATCGATGAGCGAATGCGCGCCGATTGGTTCATCCGACCGCAGGACAGAGACCGGTTCGTCTCCGCAGGGGCTTGCCTACGGCGCGAGTGTCAGGGTCAACGTGCTTCCGTCGGCGGAGCTGAGGTTTCGACTTGGCGGGGGAGCGTGAAAAGGCTACCCAGCGCGTATGCCAAAACGCACATCGGGCCCCGAGATCGAGCGACTGATCCAATTGCTCGGCCGCCTGCCGGGGCTTGGCCCCCGGTCGGCGAGGAAGGCAGCGCTGGCGCTCCTGAAGCGCCGGACGGATCTGCTTGCGCCGCTGGCCACGGCAATGGGGGAAGCTGCATCCAAGGTTATCGCCTGCTCCACCTGCGGTAACGTCGACACCGTCGACCCGTGTTCGATCTGCGCGGACCAGTCGCGCGATTCGAGCCTCATCGTCGTCGTCGAGGAGATCGGCGACCTTTGGGCGCTCGAACGGGCAGGCGTGGTTTCGGCGCGCTACCACGTGCTCGGCGGCTCGCTGTCGCCACTCGATGGAATCGGGCCGGATCAGCTCAACATCGATAGCCTGCTGGCGCGCGTCGCGGCGGGCGGGGTCGAAGAAGTTCTGCTGGCGCTCAACGCCACGGTCGAAGGCCAATCGACCGCCTATTACGTATCGGAACGGCTCACCGCGATCTCCGGCGTCACGGTGTCGAGGCTCGCCCAGGGTGTTCCGATCGGCGGGGAGCTCGACTATCTGGACGAAGGTACGCTCGCGGCCGCCATCAAGTCACGCCGAAGCGTCTGAGGACCAGCATGATGACCGACGACGCCAACCCGACCGACGCCGTGGGCGCCGACAGGGGCGATAGACGCGTTTCCACATCGTTGTCCAAGGAGCGCGGCCGGGGCGATACGCCGAAGTTCGTCACGGGCTCGCTACTGCGCCACATCCTCGTCATGACGGGCACGGGCGCGCTCGGCCTCGTCGCCATCTTCGTGGGCGAGCTGGCCAACCTCTACTTCCTCGCCCAGCTCGGCGACGAGGCCATCATCGCGGCGCTCGGATATGCGAGTTCGATCGTGTTCTTCACGATCTCAATCGGGATCGGGCTCGCGATCGCGGCCACCTCTCTCGTCGCTCCGGCGCTCGGCGCGCGGGACCGGGAAGCCGCGCGGCGCCTTGCTGTCAACTGCCTGGTGGGGACGGCGCTCGTCACGTTCGTTGCGGGGATCGGCGTGCTGCTCGCCTCTCCCTGGCTACTGCACGTCCTCGGCGCGACCGGCCGGACATTCGATCTCGCGCTTGGCTATCTCGGCATCGTGCTGCCTTCGCTGACCCCGCTCGCCATCGGAATGACGGCGAGCGGGGTGCTTCGCTCGGTGGGCGACGCGAGACGCGCGATGAACGTCACGCTCGTCGGGGCCATCGTGAACGTGGCGCTCGATCCCTTACTGATTTTCGCGCTCGGGCTCGGGCTCGACGGCGCCGCCTGGGCGATCGTGCTGTCACGGCTGGCGGTGATGGCGGTCGGCCTGCACGGGGCCATTCTCGTCCACGACCTCGTCGGGCGCCCGAACTGGAACTGCTTTCATGCCGACCTCCGTCCGATCGCGGCGATCGCCGTGCCGGCCATACTGACCAATATCGCGACGCCGATCTCAAACGCCTTCGTGACAGCCGCCATTTCCTCACATGGTGACAGCGCGGTCGCCGGGTGGACCGCAATCGGTCGCATCATTCCGGTGGCGTTTGGAGCGATTTATGCGCTGTCCGGCTCAATCGGTCCTATCCTCGGCCAGAACTACGGTGCCGGCGAAATGGAACGGATGCGGCGATCCTTCACGCTGTCGCTCTGGGTCACGGCGGCCTTCACGGCCGTCGCGTGGCTGGCGCTGGCGCTATCGGTGGAGGGGATCGCCTTCGCGCTCAAGGCGTCCGGGCAGGCGGCCGATCTCATCATTCTGTTCTGCCGCTGGCTCGCGCCGCTGTTCGTATTCCTCGGCGCCCTGTTTGTTGCCAACGCCTCATTCAATACGCTCGGCCGGGCACCGCTTTCGACCGTGTTGAACTGGGGACGGGCGACCGTTGGAACGGTTCCGTTCGTCATGGCAGGCAGCGCCGCCGGGGGGGCCGGGGGGGCGCTGGCCGGGCACATGCTCGGCGGCATCGCATTCGGCGTCCTCGCCGTCTGGTTGTGCTACCGGCACATGAGCTCCATCGAGCGGCAGAGGAGCGAGGCCGCGCATATCGGACGGCGGTAGGCACCGTTCCGCCGCTCGCGTTCGATCATGCTAGCGCCGGCCGGCGTTGGTCCGGGCGTCGTCCCGCCGCTTTGCGGCTGCGATGCCTGTCGCGCGGATCGCCGCCCCGCACTTGAGCCTCCTGGCGGCGGCCACCACCGTCAACAATGATAGCGAAAAGACTGCAACGGCGACTGCAACCGAGGCGCTTGCGACCATCGATTTGTTCAATATATTCCTTATGAGGACGGATGGGACAGGCACGAGGCCCGGTGCGTCCGCTGCGCCGAAAGAGTTGGGTCGGGCGGGAGGCCGTGGTTAGGCCCGCCAATGCGGCGCAGTATTGCGCAGGTCGCAGGTCGCAGGTCGCAGTTTACAAGTTACAGGTTACAGGCGGACGAATGAACGACGCCGCGTGCTGGACACAGGTCGCCGGTCTTTTCCGATGATGACTGTTGTGGCACATCAGGTCGCATGAAACCGACATCCGCCGACTTCAAAGCCAATGTCCGCGTCGCGCTCGACGATGGCCAACTGCAGAAAGCGCTATCGGGCCTGCCGACGGGCCTTGTGGCCCAGCGCACCGCCGCGCGCGCAGCACTGCCGGAGTTCGAACGTTTCCGCACGATCGGGCGGGACGTAAAGAACCACATGCTGGCGAACCTCGACCTCTACCTCGAGCGTTACGAGGCGCAGGCGACTGCCAACGGTGCCATCGTCCACTGGGCCGAGACGGCGGCCGACGCGCTTAACATCATATCGAAAATCTGCCGGGACGTCGACGCCAAGCTCGTCACCAAGGGCAAGTCGATGGTGTCGGAGGAGATCGGGCTCAACGATCACCTCGAGGCGCAGGGCCTTCGTGTCGTCGAGACTGACCTCGGCGAGTACCTCGTTCAGATCCGCCACGAACATCCGAGCCACATCATCGTGCCGGCGCTGCATCTGACGGAAGCGCAGGTCGAAGCCGAGTTCCGCGAGAAGCACACTCACCTGCCGCCCGACCGTCCGCTGCCGGACCCGGCCGCGATGGTCGCCGAGGCGCGCTCTGTCATGCGCGAGAACTACATCAAGGCGGACGTCGGCATAACGGGCGCCAACTTCCTCATCGCAGAAACCGGCTCGTCGCTCATCGTGACCAACGAAGGCAACGGAGACCTCACCCAGTCGCTGGCTCGCGTCCATATCGTCATCACGTCGATCGAGAAGGTTGTCGCGACACTGGAGGACGTCGCGCCGCTGATACGGCTCCTGCCGCGTTCGGCGACCGGGCAGGAGATCTCAAACTACGTCACGATCTCGACTGGTCCGAAGCGACCGCAGGATCCCGACGGGCCAGAGCAGTATCACGTCGTTCTGCTCGACAACGGGCGGTCGGAGCTGCTTGGCAGCGAGTTCCGCGACGTGCTTCGGTGCATCCGGTGCGGCGCCTGCATGAACCACTGCCCCGTCTACGGCGCGATCGGCGGGCATGCCTATGGCTGGGTCTATCCGGGCCCAATCGGCTCGGTTCTGACGCCTGCCCAGCTCGGCGTGAAGGACGGCCGTCATCTGCCAGGAGCGTCGACGTTCTGCGGCGCATGCGCGTCCGTCTGCCCCGTCAAAATACCGCTGCCCGACCTGATGCGGAAGTGGCGCGAGGAAGAGTTCTCACAGGGCTATACCGGGCTTTCCGCACGGGCCGGCCTCTTTGTGTGGGGCCTGCTCGCCAGTCGTCCGCGAGCGTATCATCTCGCCGCCCGGCTCATAGCGATCGTTCTCGGCGGGGCGGGACGGGCTCGAGGCCGGTTCCGATGGCTTCCACTCGCCTCGGGCTGGACCAGGCACCGCGATCTGCCGGCTCCACAGGGGCGCACGTTCCAGCAACTCTGGAGCGAGCAACAGAAGGGGCTTCAACCCGATGTCTGACGCCAGGTTTCCTTCCGGTGCCGATCAGGGTGCGCGGGGTCGCATCCTCGCGAAGGTTCGCAGGTCACTCGGCGCGCCGACAATGGGCGATCCACGGCGCGCTGTCGTGGACGCGCGGATCCAGGAGCGGCAACGTCATCTGACCCCTACCCGGGCCGCGTTGCCGCCTCTTGAGGCTCGCGCTCAGTTCTCGCGTCACCTGACCATGGGCAAGGCGTGCGTGATCGACGTTTCGGGGTACGACGCGTTGCCGGCTGCGGTTGGAGATTACCTGCGCGCTCTCAACCTGCCGGCCGCCATTCGAATGGGGACGGACGAACGTCTCCGCTCGCTCGCGTGGAGCACCGTGCCAGGTCTCGACATACGGCACGGGCGCGCCGACCCCTCCGACCTGGCGACGCTGTCCTTTGCGGTTGCGGCTGCCGCCGAGACGGGCACACTCATGCTGGCGTCCGGGCCCGACAACCCTGTGACGCTCAGCTTCCTGCCCGATACGCACCTTGTTGTTCTCGATGCGGCGACGCTTGCCGGCTCCTACGAGGATGCCTTCGACATTGTGCGCGGTCGCCTCGGGCCGGGCGTGATGCCGCGAACGCTCAACCTGATCTCGGGGCCGTCGCGGACATCGGACATCGGTGGCAAGACGGTGATGGGCGCTCACGGCCCCCGCCACCTTGCCGTCTTCATCGTCGGCTGAGGGCTATTTTCGAGGCGGGGTCTGAGGGGGCAAAATGGCGTTGGCGTTCGATGGTGCGCGTGGCGGCGTTCGCTCGACCATGCAGTTCGTCACGCACGCCTGAAGTTGCACATCGCACTGCGGAGCGCCCTTCGTCTGCAGACGGCATTCGTTATGCCTCTGACGGCAGCTTGGGGCACAGCTGTCAGCACGGGCGAGACTCATCGCCGATAGGAAAAACACGGCAAGCAGCGCCATCACAACGCCGGCTGTCTTAATCCAGCCGAACGGATCATGCGTGTCGCTATAGAGGGAACGGTCGCGCATGGCAGCCCTCCCGGCCTTTCCTGTCCTGATACTCCGGATCAGCGCTGCGAAACAAGCATTCCGAACAGCGCCTTACCACTAATGAGGACAAGCTAGTTCACACCGCCTGAATGCGGTGTGAACCGGGATGGCAACGACATTGCCCGGGGCCAAGAGAACCGCCCCGCGGGCCTATTAACGGCCGAGCGTGAAATAGGCGCTTCCGCCGCCGCCATTTAGGGAAGCGCTCAACGTATTGCCGCTCAGCGTCAGCTTGATCGAGCCGGCAATATTGTATTCGGGATTGACGAACTCACCATTGAACCGGTTCGTTCCGACCGCCTGCAGGGTGGCTGTCTGCGCGACGCGCAACGAACTCGTGGCGCAAACGGCGTCCATTGCAAACTCACGCCCACCGACCTTGCGGAACGTCGCTTTGCAGCGAGCCTTTTCGGTCTCTCCCGAGGGGAGGACCACGGCGCCACTGCCACTCCACCGGCCTGTGAGCCCTTCGGCGGAATGTGCCGGGGGCACAGCCGTTAGCGTCAACGAGGTGAACAGGACCGAAGCTGCAAGTGCGACTGCGAAACGACGCGACGAGGTGATAGAGTTCTCTCTTGTTTTTTCCTGGTGTGACACGCGGCGTCTCCATCCGATGCTCATTGGCAACGACTCGATAATGTCGCGGCCACCATGTCCCCAGTTTGAGATACGCACGCTAAGTAGTCTTCGCTACATGGCCATGCTGAAAGATTGCGCAAATCGCCGATTTGTGACCTTTTGGAAACGGTGTCGTTTCGGAGACGGTTATCGATGTCGAGCTACGATCAGAACAATGTTTTCGCAAAAATCCTGCGGGGTGAAATTCCGTCCCACAGAGTTTATGAGGATGAACATACGATCGCTTTCATGGACGTCATGCCCCAATCGAACGGGCACACGCTGATCGTACCCAAGCAGGCGAGCCGCAATCTTCTCGACGCCGACCCTGCCGTATTGTCGCGTACTGTTCTCGTCGTTCAGCGGATTGCCAAGGCTGCCCTTGCTGCCTTCAGCGCGGACGGCATCTCGGTGATACAGTACAATGAGCAAGCTGGCGGACAGTCCGTCTTTCACCTGCATTTTCACGTGATCCCGCGCTACGCAGGCGTCGGCATGCGTCCGCACAGCGGCACGATGGAAAGCCCTGACGTACTGTTGGCGAACGCCGCGAAGCTCAAGGTCGCGCTGGCAGAAACGACCTAGAAGGGCCGGAGCGCGCTGCCTCGATCAGCCCTTGGCAGCCTTTGCCCGTTCATAGAGGCCCATCACGTCCTTGAGGTTGTCCTCGATCGTCTTGATGCGGCTGGCGCTCGAAGGGTGGGTCGACAGCCACTGTGGCGGGACACCTTTCGAGACCGCGCCCATCTTTTGCCATAGCGAAACGCCGGCGCGGGGATCGTAGCCCGCCCGTGCGGCGAGTTCCATTCCAACCAGATCCGCCTCCGTCTCGTCACCGCGGCTGAAACGGCGCCCCAGCAGGTCGCCGCCGACGGAGGCCAGCTGCCCGGCGGCGTTGCTGCCGGTCAGGATCGAGATCGCAATCGCGCCGACGTTCGTGATGGCCTGCTTGGCGGCACGCTCGCGCGCATGCTCACGGAGGGCGTGGGCGATCTCGTGACCCATCACGATAGCGACCTCGTCATCGGTCAACTGTAGCTTGTCGAGGATGCCGGTGAAGAACACGATCTTGCCGCCCGGCATGCAGAAGGCGTTGATGGTGCCGGGGCTCGCTATGATGTTGATTTCCCAGTTCCAGCTCCGGGCCCGGTCGTTGAATTTGTAGGAATGGGGGAGTAATTCGGCTGCGATCCTGCGCAGCCGCTGGACCTGCGGATGGTTCTCGTCGAGCAGTGCTTTCTGTTGGACGGCCTTGCGCGTCAGGCCTTCATATTGGGCGAGGGCCTGCTTCTCCAGCGCCTCGCCGGAATAGAGGTTCCGCACGATCGCCATGTGTCCGATCTTCACGCCCTCTTTGTCGGTGGCGGATGCATCGCGCGCATCGACCGGGGACAACGCTCCGAATGCCAGCAAAGTCGTGGCGGCGAGCAGGGCGACTTGCGCCAAAATCCGAATTTTCCGACCGGCCATGTGACCTCCGCTTCCACGCGCGCTCGTTCCAAATCGATGGCCTCTTATATCGGATCGGCGGCCGCTAAATGAAGACCCGATCGGATGACCCCAGATTTTTTGATCTTTGCCGCCGTACCGCCGTATCAGTAAGGCGAATTAGAGATATCGCATGTCCATCGAGAACACCGATCCCAGCGCGGCCGATCCCATGTCCAAGGGAGGCAGGCTTTTGGCGCGAACGACCCGTTCAATCGCCGAGGTCGACGCGGAAGCCTGGGACGCCTGCGCCAATCCCGACCCGGGGCGCACCAATCCTTTCGTGCTGCATGCTTTCCTCAAGGCACTCGAGGTCTCCGGGACGGTTGGCCAGCGAACGGGATGGTCGCCGTTGCACGTTTTGCTGGAGGATGGCGGCGGGCAACTCGCGGGCGCCGCGGCGTGCTACCTCAAGTCTCACAGTCAGGGGGAATACGTCTTCGACTACGCGTGGGCGGATGCCTATCGCAGGGCCGGTGGCCAGTATTACCCCAAACTGCTGGTGGCCGTTCCCTTTACCCCCGTCCCAGGTCCGCGGCTCATGGTGCGCCCGACGGTGGACGACAACGACATGGAGGCCATGCTGGGGCTCGCACTGACGGAAGTCGGCAAACAGTCGGGCGTTTCGTCCCTGCACGTGACGTTCCTGGAGCGAGCGGCCGCCGAGCGGCTCACCGGCCTCGGTTACCTACTTCGCACGGGGCAGCAGTTCCACTGGTCGAACTCAGGCTACGGCTCATTCGATGATTTTCTCGCAACTTTCGCTTCGCGCAAGCGCAAGGCCGTCCGCAAGGAGCGCGAGCAGGCCGTTTCGGGGGGGATCGAGATCGAGCTTGTCACCGGCGCCGCGATCAAGGAGGCGCATTGGGACGCGATGTACGCTTTCTATTCGGACACCGGCAATCGCAAGTGGGGGCAACCCTATCTCAACCGGCAGTTCTTTTCGCTGCTCGGCGAGGCCATGCCCGACCGCTGTCTCCTGATCCTTGCCAAGCGCAATCGCCGGTACATCGCCGGAGCACTCAATCTCATCGGCGGCGAGTGCCTCTATGGCCGCTACTGGGGCGCGATCGAACATCATCCGTGCCTGCACTTCGAACTCTGCTACTATCAGGCCATCGACTTCTCCATCGCGCGCAAGCTCGCTCGCGCGGAGGCCGGCGCGCAGGGCGAGCACAAGCTCGCGCGCGGTTACCTTCCGGTCGAAACCTACTCCGTGCACTGGATCCGGGACCGCGGCTTCCGTGACGCTGTCTCGCGCTTTCTCATGGCCGAACGAGAGGCCATCAAAGAGGCGGTTGCGGAGTATGGAGCGCTCGCCCCCTACCGTCGTTCGGTTGCGACCGATCCGCGGGCCGAGGACCACGACTGACGCTGCTGAAGCGCCCGCACTGTCCCCCCCAACGCCCCTCCCCGTGCTCCCGTGGCGGGAGCCGCTATCGGTTCCACCTCGGTGCGACGCTCAGCCGAGATCGGTCTCGATCGAGCGGACGAACTGGAAGAGACCGGACTGGCGTGTCCGGCGCAAGCGTTCGGCGGCCAGTATCGACCGCAGGCCAAGGAGGCTCGCCTTCAGGTCGTCATTGACGATCACATAGTCGTATTCGCCCCAGTGGCTCAGTTCATCGGACGCGGCCGCCATGCGCGCGGCGACGATCTCGGGCGGGTCCTGCGCGCGACCGCGCAACCGTTCCTCGAGCGCCTTGCCCGAAGGCGGGAGGATGAAGACCCTGACGAGGTCGGCCGGCATGGCTTCGGCAAGCTGACGAGCACCCTGCCAATCGATGTCGAACAGGACGTCGCGGCCGCCGGCGAGTGCGGCCTCCACAGGCGCGCGTGGGGTGCCATAGCGGTTTGCAAAAACGTGAGCCCACTCCAGCAGCTCGCCTCCCGACACCATGGCTTCGAAGCGCCGAAGGTCGGTGAAGACATAGTCCTTTCCGTCGACCTCGCCAGGGCGCGGCGCGCGCGTTGTGACGGATACCGACATGGACAGGTCCGGCTCCGCGTCGAGCAGCGCACGGGAAAGCGTCGTCTTGCCCGCCCCCGACGGTGAGGACAGCACGAACAGCATGCCGCGGCGGGCTATCGGATTATCGCGCACGTGTCGGCCCTCACTCGATATTGGCAACCTGCTCGCGCATCTGGTCGATCACGACCTTCATGGCGAGGCCGGCGCGGGAAATTTCCGGGTCGTTGGCCTTGGAGCACAGCGTATTGGCCTCCCGGTTGAACTCCTGGGTGAGGAACTCGAACTGGCGACCGACCGGGTTGTCGCCGGCGAGCAGCTCGCGGGCGCTCGCCAGATGCATCGTCAGCCGCTGGAGTTCCTCCTCCACGTCGGCCTTTGTCGCGAGCAAAACGGCCTCCTGATGGAGACGCTGCGGCTCGAGGCCGTTTGCGGCGCCTGTCAGCCGCTGGATCTGGTCGGCCAGTCGCTGCGCGATTGCTTCGGGCCTGCGCGCCGGACAGGCCGCCACGAGGGTGACGAGACGCTGGATCTCGGAAAGCTGCGCGACCAGGACGTCGTGAAGCCTCGCCCCTTCGCGGGACCGGGTATCGACCAGCATATCGAGCGCGCGCTCGAACGTCTCCAGCAGCGCCGCCTGCCTGGCTTCCTCGGCCTCGGCACATTCGGCGGGCTCGACGTTCTCCAGCACGCCGCGGATCGCGAGCAGCCCTTCCACCGTGGCTGGGGCGGCCCCGGTCAGCGTCCTCACGCGGTCCGCCGCGGCGATGACTTGGGCCAAGGCGGTCTCGTTCAGCTTGATGACCGGGACGCTGGCTGCGCGGTCGATCTCCAAATTGACGTTCACAGAGCCGCGCGCGAGGCGGCGCTGGACGATCTCGCGCGAGCGCGCCTCGATCTGGTCGTGACCGGGGGGCAGACGGAACCTCACGTCGAGGCCACGGCCATTCACGCTGCGCAGCTCGAAGGCCCAGCTTGTGCCGTTCAACTGCCCCTCGGCACGGGCAAATCCGGTCATGCTCTTCAATGCCATCGCACCCCTGCGCCTTCGATCTATCGGTTTTGGGCAAACCTGCCGCACCGTTCCACGCTTGCGCGGACCAGCGCCAAGGGTGGTTATGGAAAGTGCGCTCTATAACCGCCAACGGTGCGAGAGGCGAAGGGGCAAATCGACGGGGCGGCCGCTTTTGAATCATTTGAGAGCGAGCGCGGCTGGCAATTTCATGCGTCAACCGTCTCCGTCAGGTGCCGTTTGCCGCCGCGATGGCCGCCGGCAGCGCGACCGCCAGGACATCCAGGTCCGCGTCGGTGCCCGCGCTGATCCTGATGCAGCGGTCGAGCGGGAAGACGACGGGCTTGCGGGCGAAGACGTCGCCATCGAGAAGTCCCTGCAGAATGGCCCGGGCATAGGCACCGTCGCGACCGCAATCGATCGCCACGAATCCCGCGGCCGAAGGGAGGGGGCGCAGACCATTTGCATTCGCCAAGGCGGCGATCCGGGCCTTCGATCGTTCGATCCGGCCCACGACGCTCGCGAGGTAGTCCTGATCGGCGATGGCGGCGATAGCAGCGATCTGGCCGAGCCGGTTGACGCCGTAGTGGTTGCGGACCTTCTCAAAGGCGGCGATCAGGCCGGGGGGGCCCAGGGCATAGCCGATGCGCGCTCCGGCAAGGCCATAGGCCTTCGAGAAAGTTCGGAAGCGCAAGACCTGCGGGTGATCGGCGTCGATCGCCGGCCGCTCGGCAGCGGGCAGAGTGTCGATATAGGCTTCGTCGAGCAGGAGGATCGTTCCGGGGGGAACGCGCCGGGACATCTCCTCGATGTCGGCCTTTGGCCACCAGCTCCCCATCGGATTGTCCGGGTTCGAGATGTAGAGGATCGGCGCCTGCTCGAGCCTTGCTGTCGCCAGCAGCTCTGGAATGTCCTCGCGCGCATCCCGGTAGGGGACTTTGACCAGTCGTCCGCCGTGATTTGCGACGTGGAAATTGAACGTCGGGTAGGCGCCATCCGAGGTGACGACGACGCCGCCGGGATCGAGCAGCAGGTGCGCCGTCAGACCAAGCAGTCCGTCTATTCCTTCGCCTACGACGACGTTGTCTGTCCGGACGCCGTCATGGCGCGCTATGGCCTCGATCAGATCGTAATTGGTCGGATCGGCGTATTTCCATACCGATGCCGATGCGTCTTTGATCGCCGCGATGGCGCGTGGGGAAGGGCCGAAGCCGTTCTCGTTGGCACCGATCCGGGCGCGGAAGGGACGGCCCCGCGCCCGCTCCTGCGACTCTGGTCCAACGAACGGAACCGTCACTGGGATGGAATCGATCAGCGCCCGCACTTTCGGCGCCTTGTCTGTCGCCTGCCCGTCCGTCACAGCAACCCCAACTCGGCCAGTTCACGGCGCATCCTGGGGCTCATTTCGGCGAGGTTAGCCTTGTTGCCGCCGCTCCCCATGTCGGCAGGTGCGTCCTCGTTGGCAAGATATCGCCAGCCCTGGAACGGGCGGCGGCGCGCGGGGCGCACCGGGACCAGCGCCTCATCCAGCAGGATCAGGCAGCAGGCGGTGCCGTCGTCCTTCTGTCCGGTATCGAAACCGGTGATCCGCTGGCGGACCTGTACGACGCCTTTTATGACCCAATAGAGCGACCCGCCGTCGAGTAATTCGGCCTGCCTCTTTGGGGTCTGGTAAGTCGTGTGCTCGATGCGCGGCGGCTGACCGAGCTTGCGGGCAAGCTCCAGCCGGGAGGCTTGCCACTGCTCGAGGTCTTCGATTGAAGCTGCCCCGACACATAGTTTGATCAGATGGAGTGTCATGGGCCTCATCAAGCCGCGAGTACGGCTGGAGCGCAAGTGGTTGGCGGCGTGTATCCACGCCATGTCTCAGAACATGCGGGCCACGTCACGGAGGGCCGATCCTCGAATGGCGCGCCGAAGCTCGGGCGCTTCAGGTCCGTTGCCTTCCGGCCTCTCGCCGTTACGCCGCCGGGCGCGCGTCGAGGTTCCCAGCGCCTTCCACGAGCGCGAGGGCCTCGCGGAGGACATCGGCTGTCGCCCCGGGCTTCGCCGCGTGATCCGACAGGTAGCGCCGGAACAGCCGTCCGCGTGGCGCGCCATGGTAGAGGCCGAGAATGTGGCGCGTGATGTTCGACAATCGGCCGCCTGCCGCGATATGCGATTGGCAGTAGGGGATCAGGTGCTGGATCACCTCGGCCCTGCTCAAAGCCGGGCGCTCGCAGCCGTAGAAGAGGCGGTCAACCTCAGCGAGGAGGTAGGGCGTCTGATATGCGGCGCGGCCGAGCATGACGCCATCGACGTGCTGCAGGTGGTCGCGAGCATCGGCGAGCGAGCCGATGCCGCCGTTGAGCAGGACCGTGAGGTCGGGCCGCGCCTGCTTCAGCCGGATTACACGATCATAGTCGAGCGGCGGGACGTCACGGTTCTCCTTGGGCGACAACCCTTGGAGCCACGCCTTGCGGGCATGGACGATGAACACCTGGCACCCTGCCGCCGCCACCGTCTCCACAAAGCGAGCGAAGTCGGCTTCGGCATCCTGGTCGTCGATGCCAATGCGGCACTTGACCGTGACTGGAATATCGACGGCTTCTCGCATTGCCGAGACGCATTGCGCCACGAGGTCCGGCTCGGCCATCAGGCAGGCGCCGAAGCGGCCCGACTGGACCCTGTCGGACGGACAGCCGATGTTGAGATTAATTTCATCATATCCCCATTCAGCGCCAATACCGGCGGCGCGGGCCAGTTTGGCCGGGTCGGAGCCTCCAAGCTGAAGGGCGACGGGGTGCTCCTGCGGGCTGAACCCGAGCAGCATCTCCCGCTTGCCATGGATCACGGCGTCGGCTGTCACCATCTCTGAGTATAGAAGCGCACGGCGCGTCATAATCCGATGGAAGACGCGGCAGTGCCGGTCCGTCCAATCCATCATAGGGGCCACACAGAATCTATGCGCTTGAAATTGCACAAATTTTCCTGTTCTATCAGTGTGCACGCCCGAGAACATGCACACTTTTGTTCGCTTCTGTTCTCGTCTTTGCGCAGCGTTTCGCATCTTCCGTGTGCACGTTTTGTGCACGAAAACGAAGGGTACGTCACTCAGACCGATGGCCTCGTTCGACAAGCTCCCCTCGGGCTACTGGAGAGCCCAGGTTCGCCGCAAGGGCCGGTACGTCTCTAAGACGTTCCGGCTCAAGTCGGAGGCCGAGGCGTGGGCAATCGATACCGAGCGTGCCGTCCAGGCCGGAAAGAGCCCTGACGCGGTCCAGATCGACGCCAAAACCCTTTTCGGCACTCTCGTCGACTTGCATATCGCCGATCTGGCCGAAGTGGGCAAACCCCTTCTCCGGAGCAAGGCCATGTGCTTGGAGAAGCTGCGCCGTGAACTTGGCCGCGACCGCCTATCGAATATCACTCGGGAACGCCTGATCAGTTTCGGCAAGCAGCGGGCACGCGAAGGCGCCGGTCCCATCACGTTGAGCATCGACCTTGGCTATATCCGAACCGTTCTCGTCCATGCAGCTGCTGTGCACGGCGTCGAAGTCCCGACCGAGCAAGTCATGCTGGCCCGCGTTGCTCTGCGCCGGTTAGGACTTATCGGCAAAGGTCAGGAGCGCGATCGCCGGCCGACGCAGGACGAGTTGGACCGCATCATAGCCTACAACGACAACAACCCTCGCCAGGGCATACCGGTTGGCCGGTTGGTCAAGTTTGCCGTGGCGACTGCCATGAGGCAGGAGGAAATCTGCACGCTTCGCTGGACCGACGTGGACTTCGGCACCAGCCTCGCCACCGTCCGAAATCGCAAAGACCCGCGCCGCAAGTCCGGCAACGACCAGAAGGTCCCCCTCCTCGCTGCCACCGGCTATGACGCCATCGCCATCCTCAAGGACCAGAAGGCCCTCGGTCTCGGTGGCGACCGAGTGTTTCCCTACAACGGCAAATCACTAGGAACTGCCTTCCGACGCACGTGCCGCGAGCTTGGTATCGAAGACCTGCACTTCCACGATTTGCGCCACGAGGCGACCAGCCGCCTGTTCGAAGTGGACTTTGACATCCCCGAAGTGTCACTCGTCACGGGGCATAAGGACTGGAAGATGCTGCGACGGTATCTGAACCTCCGGCCGCACCAACTGGTGGGCAAGAGGCCGGCATCACGGCTCAAATAGTCGATCTCTCACTCTGCCTGTCTAGTTTCGAATCCTAGTCCCCCAGCCAACAAAATGAATCACTTACCAGCCTTCGAAATCTCCTCAAAATCGTCCGGCGTATCGTTCAGAGACCTTCGAGTTACGACGCCTGCTACCTGTAGCGGCTTGCAATCGAAAACCCACAAACCAGCAATCAGCGCAATTTTCGACCGGAATAAAATGCAACTGACGGCGGTTCAAACCGACGTATTCTGGACTGGTCATTTATCGAAGTCTTAGTCGGGAGCGACTTGGCCGACAAAGATCGAGCCTAGCCGGTCATTGGTCACGCGGAAAGTAGACGTTGGCTGTGAATGGCTCCCTAATGTCGAATGATGTTGAATCCCTCTTCTTGGCGAGGCGTCACAAAATAACCTGTGATGATTTCAAAATCTTTATCGCAGACGGAAAACGCATGAGTACCGGCGGCATTTCGCGCACGCAAGCGAGTCATACAGTCAGCATCGGTGGTCTCCAGAAGATGCAACAGATGTTCGGACTGAACACCATCAAAAAGACTTTTCATCCATTTTCGAGTTGCGACCGTGTTGGCAGGGATATCCAGGACAACTGACACTCCCGCCCGAAGCAACGCGCTCACATGTGGGCCAATCGCATTTCGCAAATTGGCGGCGCAACGGACATAGTCCTCTATCGTATTTATTTCACCTGGAAAAAGGTGTGCGAGCCAATCATCTTCACTAATGATCACTGTGCTTGGCTGGGTGGCAAGTTCTTTGGCAAGCGTTGATTTTCCAGAGGCTATTTTTCCGCATAGCAGGTGTAGCGTAGGTAGTGTCTTTTGCATTTCACGCTACTCCTAACAGGTCCGTTCCATAAGAATTGTCGACAACGCAAAGCCATTTACCGTCCAACTCTTCGCGGAATACGTAGGTAGCGCGACGAGTTGTTCTCGCCTGCACACCCTTTGAATCAACTGTCTCCAAGATGGTCTCCATGATGACCAGCGCCGTATTGGCACCCTGAATGACCTGAATTTCGCCTTGCTTAACAACAAGGTTGTGACCGAAATAGTCGGCAATGGCGACAAATGCCTTGCGGATATTTTCCTTACCTTTCGCGATCAAGCCAGGCTTGATGACAAGTGCTGCGTCATCTGCGTAGAACTCCATCAAGGCGTCGAAGTCCTCGCTGGAAATCGCTTCGTCAGCAGACTTGATTGCCTCTATTATCTGTTGGTATTCCATGTCTATCTCCTTGGTTAAGTAAGTGCCATGAGACGGACATAAAAAAACCCGCCTCTTGGCGGGTTGCAGTGAATAATCAAGCGCGCTAACCCACCATTTTTAGAATGGTGGAGATAATGGCCAAATTGGATTGGGTGGTGGCTCTCATGCATTTAATTTACCAAATACCTAGATACCTGTCAATGCTGCGGCTCGGCACGGACGAGTGGCAGGTTATTGAACCGCCCCGCGTTTGCCGGAGGCTGTTTCGTTTGAGTCAGGCGGCGAGTTTGGTAGGTTTCTCCAGGGCTGCGAAGTAGGCGGCTTCGGCTTCCGCCGGCGGGATGTTGCCGATCGGCCCATCCTTCACCCGATGCTGACGCCTCTTTCAATTGCTGCGCGCCAGCACCGATCCAAAACGCACCTGGTCGATGTTTGTCCCATCGGCGCGTGTGGCTGGCTCTGCTGGCTTGCGGACGAACACCGTGGGATGAAACAATATGATGGAGAGTTGAAATGCTACGCCGAGACAGCAGGGCTGCCTTGGTGCCATTCCAGTGCGATCTCGCGCTGCCCGGCCCAAGGGCTGGACCTGGGGTTCCGTTGCAGACAAGAGGCTGTCTCAGATGTCCATGCAGATCTCTTTTTATGGCGCGACGGGAACCGTGACCGGTTCGAAATACCTCGTCGACGACGGCGTAGCGTACACGCTGATCGACTGTGGTCTGTTCCAAGGCTTCAAGCAGATCCGCCAGCGAAACTGGCAGGCGCTCCCCTTCTCCCTAAAATCGATCAAGTCCGTGGTAATGACGCATGCTCACATCGATCATTCCGGGTATCTGCCGCTGCTGGTGAAGAATGGCTATTCAGGGCCGGTCTACTGTAGCGAGGCGACAAGGGACCTGTGCCAAGTCATGCTCCCCGATGCCGCCCACCTTCAGGTGGAGGAGGCGCGATACGCCAATAAGCGCGGCTTTTCCAAGCACAAGCCGGCCCTGCCGCTGTTCACGTTCGAGGACGCGGAGCGCGCGTTGAGGCTGTTCCGTGCAGTCGATTTCGACCAGGAGATCCGGCTGAGCGAAGCGACATCCGCGCGCCTGTCGCCTTCCGGGCATATCCTCGGCGCAGGCATGGTCATGATCGAGGCGGCCGGGATGCGAACCCTGTTCTCCGGCGACCTCGGGAGGCCCAATGACCCTTTGATGAGGCCGCCCGTGGCTATCGAAAGTGCCGATGCCCTGATCCTGGAGTCGACCTACGGTGACCGGCGTCACCCCGCCGGCGATCCCGAGGTTGAGCTCGAGGGCCATATCACACGCGCTCTTGCACGTGGTGGAGTCGTCATCATTCCAGCCTTTGCCGTCGGGCGCGCGCAGACCCTGCTGCACCTGCTGGCGCGCCTCAAGGCTCGGGGGAAACTCGGCGCAGCGCCAGTCTATCTCAACAGTCCGATGGCGATTGATGCGACGCGCATCTATCACACCTACCGCAGACAACATCGCCTGAGCGTAGAGGAGTGCACGGCAGCCTGCCACGTGGCCACGTTCGTCAACTCACCCGAAGACTCCAAGGCGCTCAATAATCAGAAGGGACCGATGATCATCGTTGCCGCCAGCGGCATGGCGACCGGCGGCCGGGTGGTGCATCATCTGAAGGCGTTCGCTCCCGACCCGAACAACCTGATCCTCTTCTCCGGATTTCAGGCCGGTGGCACTCGTGGAGCTGCGATGGTGGCCGGCGCCGAGTTCATCCGCATTCACGGCCAGGACGTCCCGGTGCTTGCGGAGGTCGCGAACCTCGAGTCGTTGTCAGCCCATGCCGACTATGCCGAGATTCTCGATTGGCTGAAGGGCTTCCGGGAGCCGCCTCGACGCACTTACCTGACGCACGGCGAGCCGCAGGCCTCCGATCAGCTCCGTCAGCACATCGAGCGGAAGCTCGGCTGGGATTGCTATGTGCCCGACTATCGCGAAACGGTGACCATCGCATGAGCCACGACCTCGACGACGGACGGACTCAGCACGAGACAGGCCCGACGGAACCGGCGCACCTCCACCTCCGACGATTGGGGATCGATACCTACCGCGAGCATGTCATCTATATGCGCGCGGACTGCCACGTCTGCCTGTCGGAAGGTTTTGCGGCTCGCTCCCGCGTGCGCGTATCCGTCAAAGGAATGAGCCTGCTTGCGACGCTCAACGTCGTCCATTCGGATCTCTTGGGTTCCGACGAGGCTGGGCTTTCCGAGGTGGCTTGGCGGACGCTTGGCGCGCGGGAAGGTGACAAGGTCGACGTCAAGCACCCTCATACGATCGAGTCTGAACGTTTCATCAGGGCGAAAGCCTACGGCGAGCGGCTAGGACGATCGGCCTTCGATGCGATCATCCGGGACATTGCCGGCGGTGAATACTCGGAATTGCAGCTGGCGGCGTTCGTAACGGCCTGTGCCGGCGACCGGCTCGATATCGAAGAAACGACGGCGCTGACGCGGGCCATGATCGCCGTGGGCGACCGCATCGCGTGGCCCTATCCCGTTGTTGCCGACAAGCACAGCGTCGGCGGGCTGCCGGGCAACCGAACGACGATGATCGTCGTGCCGATTATCGCCGCTCTCGGGCTGCCAATTCCGAAGACGTCATCACGGGCCATCACCTCGCCCGCAGGCACGGCTGACACCATGGAGACTGTGGCCCCCGTCGATCTCGATCTTGCCGCCATGCGCCGCGTGGTCGAGCAGGAAGGGGCTTGCATCGTTTGGGGCGGTGCTGTCCGGCTCAGTCCAGCCGACGACATCCTGATCCAGGTCGAGCGCCCGCTGGACTTCGACAGCGACGGACAGCTTGTCGGCTCCGTGCTGTCCAAGAAGGTTGCGGCGGGTTCGACCCATCTTGTGGTGGACATGCCCGTTGGACCAACAGCCAAGGTGAGAAGCGCGGCCTCCGCGGACCGGCTCGCTGATAGGCTGACGCGTGTCGGCGAGGCGCTTGGATTGAAGATCCGCATCGCCCGGACCGATGGCACCCGGCCGGTCGGTCGCGGCATCGGTCCCGCGCTAGAGGCGCGTGATGTGCTGAGCGTGCTGCAGGGCGAGACCGGGGCACCACAGGACTTGCGCGCACGCGCCCTGCTACTGGCGGGCGAGCTGATCGAGCTGGTCGGCCGCGCTCGCCCTGGTGAAGGGCGATGCGTTGCGGAAGAGGCCTTGGCGTCAGGCGCCGCATGGCGCAAGTTCCAAGCCATCTGCGACGCCCAGGGCGGGATCCGAGAACCACCGAGGGCGGTTTTCGTGCATCCCGTCCTCGCGGGGGTGTCTGGCCGTATCACCGCCATGGACAATCGGCGCCTCGCCAAGGCGGCAAAGCTCGCCGGGGCACCTGCGTCGCGCGCGGCCGGCATCGACCTACATGTACCCGTGGGCGCCACAGTGGAGCACGGCGAACCCCTGTTTTCGGTGCACGCCCAATCTCGCGGCGAGCTTGATTATGCGCTGCACTACATTTCCGACCAATCCGGTATCATCTCGATCGGAGGGAACTGATGAAACCTCTGGTGATTGCCCTGCCGGGAAATGAGGATTTCGCGGGACGCCTTGCGGATCGCCTTGGCGCCGAACAGGGAACGATGGCGACACGTCATTTTCCGGACGGCGAAACCTACGTCCGGCTCGCGTGCAATGTGTCTGAGCGGGACGTTATACTGGTCTCGACCCTCGATAGGCCCGACGACAAGACGCTGCGGCTGCTCTTCACCGCGGAGGCTGTTCGCGATCTTGGCGCGGCAAAGGTCGGGCTTGTCGCTCCCTATCTCGCCTATATGCGGCAGGATCGGAGGTTTCTGCCTGGCGAGGCGATTACGTCGAAGACTTACGCCCGGGTCCTGTCCGGATCATTTGACTGGATGGTGACCGTCGATCCCCACCTGCATCGCCGCTCGTCGATGTCCGAAATCTACACAATTCCGGTTGCCGTCTGTCATGCCGCGCCGAGCATCACCGAGTGGATCGGGACAAATGTGACCAATCCCATTGTCATCGGTCCCGATGTGGAGAGCGAGCAATGGGTCTCCGCCGTCGCAGGGGCTGCAGGCGCACCGTTCACCGTGCTCGAGAAGCACCGGAGCGGCGACCGCGACGTCGACATCACCGTTCGCGACATCGGGCAATGGCGGGACCGTATTCCGGTTCTTGTCGACGACATCATCTCTTCCGGGCGGACGATGGAGGTCGCCACCAAGCAACTGATCGCGCATGGGCTTGCGGCTCCAGTCATTGTCGGCGTGCATGGCATTTTCGCCGATGATGCCTTTGAGCGTCTCCAGGCAGCAGGCGCGAGGCAAATCGTGTCGACCAACGCCATCCCGCATATTTCGAACGCCATCGATCTCAGCCAACTGGTGCAACGGTCGATCAGCAATCTAGGCCGTGCACCCAGTTTTTCCTAGACGCGCGTCTCGAACAGTGGCTGACGCTTGCAAACAGCGGAGCTTGGATCATGGGACGTTACGATCTCACGGAGTTCGAGTGGAGCGTCATCGAGCCGTTGATTCCGATGGATCGACGCGGGCCGAAGCCGCAGAACAATCGCCAGATTATCAACGGCATGTTCTACATCCTGCGCACCGGCTCGCCGTGGCGCGATCTTCCCGAACGCTACGGGCCTTACACCAGCGTCTACAATCGCTTCAATCGCTGGAGGAAGGCTGGCATTTGGGACCGATTGATGGACGCCATCGTCAAGGCGTACGACGGCAAGGTGCAGATGATCGACAGCTCGATCGTGCGCGTTCATCAGCACGCCTCCGGGGTCAAAAAAGATTGGAGTTCGTTGTGTCGGTCGAAGCCGAGGAGGTCTCACGACCAAAATCCACGCGCGTGTCGACGCCCAAGGCCGGCCGGTCAAACTGATGATCTCGCCGGGCAACGACATGACATCAAGGCAGCCGAGGCCCTGCTTTAAGGGCTTGAGCCTCGCGCGGTCGTTCTTGCCGACAAGGGCTATGACGCCGACAGCGTGCGTTCCTGCATCCGGGGTCAAGGCGCCATCCCCAACATTCCGAACCGCTCCAGTCGCAAAACCAAGTACCGCTGGACAAGAGCGCTCTACCGTGAGCGCAACCGCGTCGAGCGCTTCTTCAACAAGCTGAAGAATTTCCGACGCATCGGCACCCGCTACAACAAGCTCGGAGCCAACTTCCTCGCCTTCATCCAGCTTGCATCCATACGGATTTTCTTGCGATCAATTGAGTCCACGCCCTAGAATTATAAAGTGGCTAGAAGGGTGTTGAATTTGGCGGAACCGTAGGATCGTGTTCTGCGCGATCTGCGTGATGATCGATTTCGAGCGGCGATCATACCGGGCGTTGGGGGGCTCGGTATGCGTTGCTCACGCTGCGGCGAGCAGCCTCGGCATCCGGATCAGATTGTAGGCGGCCATCGCGAAGGTGAACTTGAAGCGCACGCGGGCGATGCGGCGCACCTTGACCTTGGCCATGCCGGCGATGGTCTTGCCCCAGCCGAACGCTTCCTCGACCAGCTTGCGTTTGCGCTGGCTGACCTTGTAGCCCTCGTGCCGTGTGGTGCGACCGTCGATCGCCGAGCCCTTGGCCTTTGCCGCGACGTGCGGCGTCACGCACTTCTGCCTGAGGTCGGCGACGAAGTCGGACGTGTCGTAGCCCTTGTCGCCGGCGAGCGTCAGGCGGCGTTCGGAGCCCGGGTCTTGCCGGTCGATCATCGCCAGCGCTGCCTCTCGCTCAGCCTTGCCGGTCGCCTGCGTCGCGTCCGCCTGGACGACGAGTCCGTGCCGGTTCTCGATCAGCGCATGGCCCATGAAATAGAGTTTTGCCGGCTGGCTCGAACCCTTGCGGAACAGCTTCGCCTCCGGATCGGTCTTGCTCTCGTGCGTGTCGTTGGCGCGCTTCTCGCCGAGGAGTATATATTGCGGTTTTGACGGCAACCTACAGCGGCGAGGTGCACCATGTCGCGGCACTATGCAGACCGTCAGGACGGTCATGGCCACCATCATGGTCAACATGACGGGCATGGGGGGCAGAAGGGGCAGGGGGGCCAAAATGAGTCGGGCGTGATCGATCCCGTCTGCGGCATGACGGTTGACCCGCACACCGCCAAGCACCGCCATGAGTTCGAGGGACGAACCTACTACTTCTGCTCCGGGAAATGCCGCGAGCGCTTCAGCGCGGAACCGGCGAAATATCTGAAGCCCGAGGACCGGGCCGCCGCAGAGCCCGTCCCCACCGGCGCGATCTACACCTGTCCGATGCATCCAGAAATCAGGCAACAGGGTCCGGGCTCGTGCCCCATCTGCGGGATGGCGCTCGAACCTGAACTCGTCTCGGCGGAAGCCGCGCCGAATCCTGAGCTCGCCGACATGAGGCGGCGATTCTGGATCGGCCTCGCGCTCACGCTTCCCGTGTTCGCACTGGAGATGGGTGGACACCTCACCGGTCTGCATTCCTGGCTCGGTCAGCAGCGTTCGAACTGGATGCAGCTTGCGCTCGCGACGCCGGTGGTGCTGTGGGCCGGGTGGCCGTTCTTCGAGCGGGGCTGGGCTTCGCTCGTGACGCGCAACCTCAACATGTTCACGCTGATCGCCATGGGTACGGGCGTCGCCTGGGTCTACAGCGTCGTCGGGACGTTTTGGCCCGGACTGTTCCCCGTCTCGATGCGCGGTCCCGACGGCTCCGTTGCAATCTACTTCGAGGCGGCTGCGGTCATCACCGTTCTCGTGCTCCTCGGTCAGGTGCTCGAGCTTCGCGCCAGAGAGCAGACGAGCGGCGCCATTCGCGCGCTCCTCGACCTCTCGCCGAAGTCAGCGCGGCGGGTCAAGGCCGACGGAAGCGACGAGGATGTTGCGCTCGATCAGGTTCTGGCCGGTGACCGCCTCCGAGTCCGGCCGGGAGAGCGCGTGCCGGTCGACGGCGAGATCCTCGAGGGCCGGAGCGCCATCGACGAATCCATGGTGACGGGCGAATCCATGCCGGTGACGAAGACGGCCGGCGAGAAGGTGATCGGCGGCACGATGAACCAGTCGGGCGGTTTTGTGATGCGCGCCGATAAGGTCGGCCGAGAAACCGTACTTGCCCAGATCGTGCAAATGGTGGCGCAGGCACAGCGGAGCCGGGCGCCGATCCAGAGGCTTGCCGATCAGGTGTCGGGTTGGTTCGTGCCCGCGGTGATCGCGGCAGCGCTCGTCGCAGTTGTCGTGTGGTCGATCTGGGGACCGGAGCCCAGGCTGACGTATGGCCTGATCGCGGCGGTGTCGGTGCTCATTATCGCGTGTCCTTGCGCGCTCGGTCTCGCCACTCCGATGTCGATCATGGTCGGCGTGGGGCGCGGGGCGCAGTCAGGCGTCCTGATCAAGAGCGCAGAGGCCCTCGAACGGATGGAGAAAGTCGATACGCTCGTCGTCGACAAGACCGGCACGTTGACGGAGGGAAAGCCGAGCGTCGTCGCCGTCAGGGCGATCGGAATGCCGGAGAACGAGTTGCTTCGCCTTTCCGCCAGCCTGGAGCGTGGCAGCGAGCATCCGCTGGCGGACGCCATCGTTCGCGCCGCCAATGAGCGCGGCCTGCCGCTGGCTCCAGTGGAAGACTTCTCTTCACCGGTCGGGAAAGGCGTCACCGGCACCGTCGAGGGACAGGCACTCGTCATCGGCAATCAACGCATCATGGAAGACGCGGGCATCAATACAGCCGGCCTGCAGAAGGACGCCGACGTGTTGCGCGGGGACGGGGCCACGGCCATCTACGTGGCGGCAGACGGCAAGCCTGCCGGAATCATCGCCATCGCCGATCCGATCAAGGCCACGACACCCGCCGCAATCGCCGCTCTCAAGGCCGCCGGCATCCGCGTCGTAATGTTGACCGGTGACAACGCCACGACCGCCAGGGCCGTTGCGGCGGCGCTCGGGATCAGCGATGTCGAGGCCGAGGTGCTGCCGGAGGACAAGGGCCGGATCGTCGCGCGTCTGCGGGGCGAGGGCCGAGTCGTGGCCATGGCCGGAGACGGCGTCAACGACGCACCCGCGCTGGCCGCCGCCGATGTCGGTATCGCCATGGGGACCGGCACGGACGTGGCGATGGAGAGCGCCGGCGTGACGCTGCTCAAAGGCGACCTCAACGGCATCGTCCGGGCCCGCAACCTGTCGGCGGCGACGATGGCGAACATCAGACAAAACCTGTTCTTCGCGTTCATCTACAATGCCGCCGGTGTGCCAGTGGCGGCGGGCGTGCTTTACCCGTTTTTCGGCGTACTGCTGTCGCCAATCATCGCGGCGGCGGCCATGGCGCTTTCATCGGTCAGCGTCATCGGCAACGCGCTGCGGCTCAACCGGGTGAGGCTGTAACCCGATGAAACCTGAGACGGAGACGCAGGTGGAGCGGCCGTCCGACTGGCTGTCGACCCTGCGTCGCTACCTCATTGCGTCAGTCGCCGGGCATGCCGTGTGGGAGGCTGTTCAACTGCCACTTTATACTTTGTGGTCTACGGGAACGCTGCGCCAGAAGGCCTTCGCCGTGCTGCATTGCACGGTGGGCGACGCTATTATCGCGGGGCTGTCGATGCTGTTGGCGCTGTCCTTCGCCGGGCGCCCATCATGGCCTGAAACCGGGATACGTGGCGTCTACCTGTCGAGCCTGGTGCTCGGGGTCGTCTATACGATCTACAGCGAATGGCTGAACGTCAACATCCGGGGCAGTTGGGCCTATTCTGACCTGATGCCCGTGCTGCCGCTTCTGGGAACGGGGCTCTCGCCGGTGCTGCAATGGATCGTCGTTCCGACGGCAGCACAGTGGTTCGCCTACGGCCACGCGCCCTGGCGCGAGGCACAAAGCAACGCGGGGCCAACAATCCGCGTTGTGCCGCGCAGGTAATCCTGACCAGTCCCCGAACCGACGTATCCGGACGTTTGCTGGCGGCGCCGGCGGCTGTATGGTTACCGCAGGTGCCGACCTCCCTCCTCGCCCAAGCGCTCGATGGATGAACCGTCCGTACCGCGGGCGCGTTATCACATTTGTGCTTCGTAGAATTAAGACAGCAGAATTTCTTCGTTCGCGGACCAATTCCATAACTTTACATCCTCAGCCGTTCAATCAGGAGGGACGACGCATGATTTTTCGGCTAACCAAATCCATCATCGCCAGCGTTCTGGCTCTTGGGCTTGCCTCTACGGCGTCGCTCGCGGCCGGTCCGCCGAAAGAAATTCGCGTCGACTGGGCAACCTACAACCCGGTTTCGATCGTCCTTAAGGAAAAAGGCCTGCTTGAGCAGGAGTTCGGCAAGGACGGCATCGCCATTCGTTGGGTTCAGTCGGCAGGCTCCAACAAGGCGCTCGAATTCCTCAATGCGGGCTCGCTGGACTTCGGATCCACCGCAGGTGCGGCCGCGCTGCTTGCGCGGATCAACGGCAACCCCATCAAGTCGATCTATGTCTATTCGCGTCCGGAATGGACCGCCCTCGTGACGCGAGGCGACTCGGCCATCGCCAAGCCCGCCGACCTCAAGGGCCGTACCGTGGCCGTCACACGCGGCACCGACCCGCACATCTTTCTCGTTCGCGCCCTGCAGGACGTTGGCCTCACCGACAAGGACGTGAAGTTCGTACTTCTTCAGCATGCGGACGGCAAGCAGGCACTTCTGCGTGGCGATGTCGATGCATGGGCGGGGCTCGACCCGCTGATGGCTTCCGCCGAGGTCGAGGCCGGTGCCAAGTTGTTCTTCCGCAAGGCCGATGCCAACACGTGGGGCGTTCTCAACGTCCGCGAGGCGTTTGCTACGGAGCATCCGGAAATCGTCAAGCGCGTCATCGCGGTCTATGAGAAGGCCCGCGCCTTGGCCCTGGCCAATCCGGCCGAGCTCAATGGCTACCTCGTCGCCGCGACCAAGCTGCCGGCGACGGTCATTGCCAAGCAGCTCGAGCGAACGGAGCTCACCCATTCAAAGATCGGCGCGCCGCAGCGCGATTCGATCCTCGCGGCGGGCATCGCGCTCCAGAAGAGTGAAGTCATCAAGTCGGATGTCGACGTAAAGGCGGTCGTGGATAGCCTGATCGACCAGAAATTCAACTGATCCCAGGAGCAACCTTCACCCAAATGACAGCAATCGATACGTTGCAGTCGCGCGTCGCCAGCGGGGCAACGCTGGCCGACGCGGGGGGCGCGGCGGCGGTGGCCACACCGCCTGCCGACAAACGGATCAACGGGTGGCTCCTCGGGTTGCTGCTACCCGTTACCCTGGGGGTCGGCTTCGAGGCCATGGTCTACCTTGGGTTCGCGGAGGGGCGGCTGTTGCCGCCTCCATCGCGGATCGCCGCGACGCTATATGAGCTCTCCGCGTCGGGAGAGTTGTTTCGACATATCGCCGCCACCTCAACACGCGTGGCGTGCGGGTTTCTGCTCGGCGTGCTCGCCGGAACGCTGATCGGCGCGATCGCGGGCTATTCTCGCCTCGCAAACATGCTGCTCGACCCGACGCTCCAGGGACTGAGGTCCATTCCCTCGATCGCGTGGGTTCCCTTGTTCCTGCTCTGGCTCGGCATCTTCGAGGCATCGAAGATCGCCTTGATTGCCGTTGGGGTGTTCTTTCCGGTGTATTTGGGCGTCATGGGTGCCATCGCCGCCGTCGACCGGAAGTTCGTCGAGGTCGGCCGGGTCTTCCGATTGTCGGGCTTTCAGCTCGTGACGCGCATTCTGTTGCCCGCGATCTTGCCTTCCTATGTTCTCGCGCTTCGAGGCGGTCTCGGCCTTGGATGGATGTTCGTCGTCGCGGCCGAGTTCATGGGGGCTTCGGAGGGGCTCGGCTACCTGCTGATCGATGGCCAACAGATCGGAAAGCCGGCGCAGATCGTCGCCGCCATCCTCACGTTCGGCGTGCTCGGAAAGCTTTCCGACGGTTTGCTGGCAGCCGCCGCCGCTCCGTTCCTGCGGTGGCAGGACACCTTCCAGCAAAGATGAAAGTACCACGATGCTTGAGATCTCCGGCCTCGGAAAAATCTACCCAAACGGGACGCGGGCGCTCGAGCGCGTTTCGCTCAACATAGACGGTGGAGAGATCGTGGCCATCGTCGGCGGGTCGGGCTGCGGGAAGAGCACGCTGCTGAGGCTCGTCTCGGGGCTCGATACTCCAAGCGAGGGGCACGTCGTCGTCGACGGCAAACGGATCACGGCACCCCACCCCGCCGTGGGGATCGTCTTCCAGGAGCCACGGCTGCTGCCGTGGCTTACGGTTGCGGAGAACATCGCCTTCGGGATACGCGAACTGAGCCCCGAAGAGCGTTCGGCCCGGATCGCGGCGGCGCTGGCGAAGGTCGGGCTCACGGGATATGCCGATCGCTGGCCGCGAGAGCTATCGGGTGGACAGGGGCAGCGCGTGGCAATCGCGCGGGCGCTGGTCCCGCGGCCAAGCGTGCTGCTGCTCGACGAGCCATTCTCGGCGCTCGATGCCTTCACCCGGCTCGACCTGCAGGACCATCTGCTGGATCTTTGGGCCGAGACGCGCCCCACGCTGCTGCTCGTGACCCACGACATCGACGAGGCGCTGCTGCTCGCAAACCGTATCGTCATCATGAGGCCGGGGCCGGGCCGCGTCGCGAAGATCCTCGATGTCGCACTCGACCGGCCGCGCGACAGGCGGTCGATCGATTATGAGGATGCCAAGCGGCGTGTTCTGCACGAACTGGACAATACACTTGTGCATCGACGCGCTGGCGCCGGACAACTAGAAGACTTCAGCATCTGATTAACGGAAGAACCGAGGGAACCGACACGCCATGGACGCCAATGAGCTCAGGTCTTTGCAGGCACCGCTAAAGGAAAAATACAAAGCCGATGCCGGTGCGGCGCTGATCACGCTCAAGGCCAAAGGCTCGATCGACGATCAGTCCATCACCTGCAAGGTCGATACCGGACGCGCGATGGCGCTGGCGGGGTTGCACCCGGCGACGGGCGGCAGCGGCATGGAGCTGTGCTCGGGCGACATGCTGCTCGAAGCGCTGGTCGCGTGCGCGGGGGTCTCGCTCAAGGCAGTCGCGACGGCGATCGATTTCCCGCTCAAAAGCGCCAATGTCTTTGCCGAGGGGGATCTCGATTTTCGCGGAACGCTGGGCGTCGACAAGACCGCGAAAGTTGGTTTCCAGGCCATCCGCCTGCGGTTCGAGATCGAGACGGACGCGCCACAGGAGAAGGTCGACCAGCTTCTAAAACTGACCGAGCGCTACTGCGTCGTCTACCAGACGCTCGCCGTGACTCCGGCGCTGTCGGCCTCCATCAAAGCCCAAAATGGCTGAGGAAAGGGGCAGGGCGCCGGAGACCCTCGCGGCGCAGGCGCTCGGCCGTATCGAGAGCGAGACGGGTGCCGTTATCCCGCCGATCCATCCCTCGGCCACCTTCGAACGTGGCAAGGACTTGAGCTACCCGGCGGGACGGCTTTACTCGCGACCCGATAATCCGACATACGACGTCGCCGCCGATCTTCTGACCAGGCTGGAAGGTGGGGCGGCAACGGCGCTCTTCGCCTCGGGGATGGCGGCGGCAACAGCCGTTTTCCAGTCGCTTTCACCGGGCGACCACGTTGTGGCGCCGCGCGTGATGTACTGGGCTTTGCGCTTGTGGCTCGGAGGGTTCGCGTCGCGGTGGGGGCTCGATGTCGAGCTCGTAGACACCCATTGTCCAGATACACTGCGTCAGGCGATGCGGCCAGGACGGACGAAGCTCGTATGGATCGAAACGCCGGCCAATCCCTTGTGGACGATCACCGACATCGCTGCTGCGGCAGAGATCGCGCATTCCGCCGGAGCCGTTCTGGCTGTCGATTCCACAGCGGCGACGCCTGTGCTGACACGGCCGCTGTCGCTCGGGGCCGACATCGTGATGCACTCGGCGACAAAGTATCTCAACGGTCATTCCGACCTCGTCATGGGGACGCTGACGACGGCGCGCACAGACGAATTCTGGGCGCGCATCAAGTCAATCCAGTCGCAAATCGGGGGTGTGCCGGGCGCCATCGAGGCCTGGCTGCTGCAGCGTGGGATGCGCACACTCTATCCGCGAGTGCGCTGGCAGTGCGCGTCGGCGCTCGCGATCGCTGAGAGCCTGTCCGGGCATCCGGCCGTGAGCGAAGTGCTCTATCCAGGGCTTGCGACTTTTCCGGGCCACGGGACCGCCGCGCGGCAGATGCACGGTGGGTTTGGCGGCATGATGTCGATACGCGTCCGCGGGGGCGTGGAGGCAGCCATAAAGACCGCCTCCGCCGTCGAAATCTGGACACGCGCAACATCGCTCGGCGGCGTCGAAAGCCTGATCGAGCATCGCTCCAGCATCGAGGGCGCCGGCTCGCCGGTTCCAGGCGACCTGCTGCGTCTCTCGGTCGGCATTGAAGCAACCGGCGACCTCATTGACGACCTGCGGCAGGCGCTCGATAGGTGAGCAGCGGCAAATCGCGTCTTTCGCGGCTGGGTGTGGTTCAGCCGGTGTCGGTGTCCGCTGCGGGGCGGAAGCCTTCAGCGCCCCAATGACGCAAGCGAGCGGCGACGCCGGTGTCGTTCACTTCGCAACCCGGCAGTCGATAGTGGCGAGCCAGTTCCGACAATGCCATCTGCAGCGCGATCTTGCCCGAGCGTGCGGGCCAGCACCGGTCGCGCTCGACTTGCTCCAACCTCAGTAAATGACCGCAGACGTCAAGAAGGAGGCCGGCGGATACCGGGCTTACCGACGTCATCGCTCGACGGACACGCTGCTGGGCCGCGGCGATACTGTCCCGGACGTCGCCGCCTGGCGCTCCGCCGGTTCCCGCACCGCCGATGCCAGCCCAGTTTAAGGTGACGCGGGGGCTCATCTGGGCGATCCAGAGATCGGCGCGGAGACGTTCTCCTGCCTCGAGTTGTAGGGCCGATATGAGAGGGCGTCTTTGCTTGTCGCGGTGGCGGCGGAGCCAGGCCAACGGGCTCTCGGCAGGGTCGTGCACGGGCGCCCGTGTGACGGCCTCGTCCAATGTTATGGGGACAGGTGTGGATGTTCGATCGGCTCCGGCATCCGGCGCGGGTGGGCCCGCGCCCGCCGACATGAGCCGGCGCATGTGGCGGCGGGCGGCGTGGCTGAGGCTCCACCGGAGCCCGTCGCCATCGGCGGGAACGAGCCAGCCCGCATCCTGCGCCTCCCGGAAGACGGCATAGGGGAGGAGGTCCACTTCCTTGCGGGCGCGTGTGCCTGAGCCGATATGGAGAATGCGCGCGCCGCGCGTTCCTTCCACTCGTTCAACCAGCTCAGCGACGACACCGCGGCGGCTCATCCACCTCAGAGCGGCGGCCAGTCTGGCGACGGTTTCCGTCCGCGCATCAATCGTCATGGGCATTGCCGGTTTGCGTTGGTGGGGACTGGCGTTCAGGCGTCGAAGCTCGGCACCTGGATGGCACGGCGCGTGAGTATCCGGACAACCGCGCGCTCGAGCAGTTCCACAGCCCGATCGAAATTCGGATCGTCGCGACGATCCTCGACGACGGCACACGCGTGGGCGACCGTCGTCCGGTCACGCTCGAACATGTTTCCAACGTCTGTCAGCGACAGTCCGCCGACGGTGTGGGCGAGGTACATGGCCGTCTGGCGGGCGAGCGCGACGCGGGCCACGCCGCGGTTTGCAATTCCGATGTCGTCACGGGAAACGCCGAAGACGCTCATGACTGTGTGCTCGATCGCACGGCGGAGGTCGGCACGGGAGCCGATTGTACCGATCTGGCCCAAGCTGCTCACGGAACCGGCAGCGTCGGGGGGGCGAAGACCTGACCTCGCGTTGTCACTCAAGTCGATCGCTGCTTCCCGCATCACGCCCCCAATGGATGGTCTGCTCGTTTGCCAGTCTCGAGCCGAAGCTCGTCACTAAATTAGGTTCCTTCCGGTTGGCGGGGATAACTCGACCGAAGGGCATTTCCTCCGCCTGCGTATCTTTTTCATACGACTGCCCCCCGCTTCGAGGCGCGCCGCTGCAACAGACGGGCCAGCCCACGGGCTGGCTTCTGGCCCACGACCTAGCCGCGTTCGTTCCCGGGCGGGCCCGCGTGCCAACAACCAAACGTGGTGCTATCAGTGGCGGATCGTTCACTTTTCAAGATCGGCACCATGACACAACCGTCCGTCCCTCTGTCCCGGCCCCAGCCCTTCGCAACGCCGCGCCCGGTCGCCCCCGTTGCGCAAAGGCGCCCCACGACGGCGATGCACCATGGCGTGACACTGTGCGACGACTACGCCTGGCTGCGGGCGGACAACTGGCAGGAGGTCATGCGCAAGCCCTCGGCATTGGCCGACGACATTCGCGCCTATCTCGAAGCCGAGAACGCCTACACCGAAGCGATGCTGGCGGGAACGAACGAGTTGCAGGCGACACTCTTTGCCGAGATGAAGGCGCGCCTCAAGCCCGATGACAGCACGGTTCCGAGCCCGGACGGTGCCTTCGAGTATTATTCCCGGTATCGCACTGGCGGACAGCATCCGCTTCTGTGCCGGATCAGCCGGGGAGGTGGCGAGGAGGCCATCATCCTCGACGGCGACGCCGAGGCGAAAGGACATGCCTACTGGCAGCTGCAGGCCAGCGCGCACAGCCCCGACCACAAGCTGCTCGCCTACGCGGTCGACGACAAGGGTTCGGAGTTGGCGACGATCCGGTTCCGCGATCTGGCCACGGGGAGTATTCTTGAGGATGAGATTCCCGAAACGCGCGGCAGTCTCGTCTGGGCAAACGACAGCCGCACGCTGTTTTATGTGAAGCTCGACGAAAACCAGCGCCCGCAGTCAGTCTGGCGGCATGTGGTGGGCACGGCCGCGGCGAAGGATGCGCTGGTCTACGAGGAGGCCGATCCGGGCTTCTTTGTCGGCATCAGCGCCACGCAATCGGCGAAGCTCATCGCCGTGATCGCGCACGATCACGAGACCAGCGAGGTCCACCTGATTGACGCCGATGAGCCGACGTCACCTCTGCGGCTGGTCGAGCGGCGATCGACAGGTCACGAATACGGGATCGAGCACCTGGCCGGAGCGGCAGGCGGCGACCGGCTCGTCATACTCACGAACCGCGACGGCGCGGAGGACTTCGAGATCTGCGAGACGACGCTGGTCGCGCCGGGCAAGGCAAACTGGAAGCCGCTCGTTCCCCACAAGCTGGGCCGGCTGATACTCGAGATCGCTCTGTTCAAGGGGCACATGGCCCGTCTGGAGCGCGAGGACGGTCTGCCGAGGATCGTGATCCGCGATCTGGCATCGGGCGAGGAACACGCCATCTCGTTCGACGAGGAGGCATATGCGCTGTCGATGTCGGCGGGGTACGAGTTCGATACGACGCTGATACGCTTCACCTACTCGTCGATGACGACGCCGTCGGAAGTCTATGACTACGACATGGCGAAGCGGACGCGGACACTGCGCAAACGGCAGGAGATACCGAGCGGCCACAACGCAGCCGACTACGTCACGCGACGCGTGTTCGCAACGGCGGCCGACGGGGAGCTCGTGCCGATCTCGCTCCTCTATCGCAAGGGAACGCCACTCGACGGATCGGCGCACGTTCTGCTCTATGGATACGGCGCATACGGCATTTCGATGCCAGCCGCCTTTGCCACAACAAGGCTGTCGCTCGTCGACCGCGGCATGATCTTCGCCATCGCGCACATCCGCGGCGGCAAGGATCGCGGTTATCGCTGGTACCGCGAGGGCAAGCTGTCGAAGAAGTCCAATACCTTCACGGATTTCATCGCGACCGGGCGCCATCTCGTCGCCATGGGGCTCACGCGCGAGAAGCAGATCATCGCGCAGGGCGGATCGGCAGGTGGCATGCTGATGGGGGCTGTCGCCAACATGGCGCCGGAGTTGTTCCTCGGCATCATCGCCGACGTTCCGTTTGTCGATGTTCTCAATACGATGCTCGACAAGGACCTGCCGCTCACCCCGCCGGAGTATCCCGAATGGGGCAACCCACTCGACGACCCGAAGGCCTTCCATACCATCAAGAGCTACAGCCCCTACGATAACGTCACGCCGAAGGCGTATCCTCACATTTTCGCATACGGTGGATTGACCGACCCGCGGGTGACCTACTGGGAGCCTGCAAAGTGGGTCGCGAGGTTACGGGCGACGGCGACCGGTGATGGAGCGATCCTGCTCAAGACCAACATGTCGGCCGGGCACGGAGGTGCGTCCGGCCGCTACGAGGGGCTGAAGGAAGTGGCCGTCGACTACGCCTTCGCGCTCGAGGTGGCCGGGTTGCGGACGGCGGAACTCATGACAAAGGCGGCGTCTTGAGAGACGCCGCCCCACCAATCGCTTTCCGCCCGCGACAATAAGGTCCTCGCCCCTTTGAGGGGCGAGGCATCGAGATCAGGTCTCAAAGCTGTCGAAGTCGCCGCCGGCGTCGAAGCTCGCGTCCTGCAGATCGTCCTGCTGCTCGTCGGCTTCAAACTGGGCGTCCTGGAGTTCATCCTGCGTCTGGTCGGCGTCCTTCATGCCTGAATTCTGCTCGGCTGCATGGGCACCCGAGCCGCCAAAAAGACCGCCCAGGCTATTCGCTAGCATCATGCCGCCGGCAACACCGGCGGCCGTCGCCAATGCCGAACGGAAGAAGCCGCCGCCCGGTGCCTGTGGCGGCATGGAAGCCGGTCCACCCATCATGCCGCCGCGGGCGGTCTGTTGCGGCGGCTGCTGGCGATCGTATCCTGAGAAGCCGGTCGACTGCGAGTTGCGGGCGCTCCCGATAGAGCTGCCCTGCTGGTTGCCCCAGGGGGAAGCCGGCTCCGAGGCCGAGTTGCCTGCCGCAGGCACCGATCCGCCGCGCTGCGACCCGATGCGGCCGCCCAGGAAGCTACCGCCGCTGGCCGGGGCCTGGCCGCGCGACAGGTTCGAGATCTCGTCCTCCAATTCGGCAATGCGAGCCTGCTGCTCGGCCATCTGGTGCTCGTAGACGAGTGTCGTCTGCGCCAGCATGTAGGGCGCGTCAGGAAAGCGGCGCATCAGATCGTTGATCAGACGGTCGGCCTGCATGTCCTTGTCCAGGGACGCGCCATTCTGCGAGAGGCGTTGGAACAAGTCCTCGATCATACGGCGTTCGTCGGGTGTCATCGTCGTGCCTCCATGTTGAGGGCTGTCGCCCTGCGCCAAGATATGGTGTCGCCGTTGCATCGCTGACAAGGGGGCATTCGGGAGCCGGCATGGAAGCGGAGTTAACGTATCTAACGGCCGGTCCGGCATGGCCCCCAGCGTCACGCTCTATGTTGCCCTGCGATTGGGGGCGGAAGGAGGCGATCAAAACCGGGTCGATAGCGGTTCGGTTAGCCGCCGCCGCGCTGGAACGCGAGTTCGAAGCGGCGCATGAACACTTCTCGGTCGTCATCTGAAATGTCATGGAACGAAATCGTGACGACGGCGCGGGGCAACTCGAGCAGGCCGCCCAGCCGTACACTTGCGCTTGGCGCACAACTGATCTCGACGCGACCGGTACCGAGCGCCTCCGAAACGGACTCACCTGGCGCGATGTCACGGTTGACGAGGCGGGCGGCCGACGCCGCGAATTCGGACGGCGTCAGCGACATCAGTTTTTCAATCCGGTCCTGGCGGTTCGCCATGACCTCAGCCGCCCGCCACTGGGGGCCAGACGGCGACAGCGTCGCCGGGCTTCAGCGCGATGGAGCCACGGCTCGATGGCGGCTGGAAGTGGCCATTCAAAAGCACGAGGTGGCAGGAGGCGCGCGGCACATTGTGGGCGTCGATCAAATCCCAGATGGTCGCGCCTTCCGGGATCTCAACGGACGCTTCATTCCGCTCCGCGCCGACCGGCAGATGCGTGCCGAGCGAGGCATAGAGCTTGAGCGTGACGATCATCGTCTGGCCTTCCAAGCTTCATCAGGCCGCCACGGGCGACTTCACGCGTGGCGACATCGGTCCTGCGCTGGTGGCATTCTGAGCGACCGCCACATAAGCCTCGCGGACGCGCTCGGGCGATTCCATGAGCCTCTGCTTCCAAACGCCGAGTTCCAGCTCTGTCTGTATCAGACCGCGCAGCATGCCGATATGGTCGGTCATCCCGACGCACTGGGCGCCGACGAGGCGGTCCCCGAAGAACTCGAGCTTCAGATATTTGTAGTTTTCCTCGTCGATGAGGCGCGAGGTCTCGCCGCCCGGCCCGCCCTGCCAGAGCCCGAAGGACGACGAGATCAAGCCCATCGTGTCGAGAACGTTCATGTTTAGCGAGCCGCGGTGCGGCGTGCTGCGGCCTGCCATGTTCTGGCCGGCGATGCGGCCGTGCTCGACGGCGACCGGCTGAATGGCCAGCATGTCGGGCTTGCCGGTCGAGAGGTCTATGCCCTCGCAGCAGTCGCCCGCCGCATAGACGCCGGGAACGTTGGTCTGGAGCGTGTGGTCGACGCGGATACCGCGGTCGACGTTTATTCCGGAGCCCACAAGGAAGCCGACATTCGATCGCACGCCGGCGGCGAGCACCACGAGCTTTGCGGGTGCGCTAGAGCCGTCCGACAGGCCGACGGTCAAGGTTGCGCCGTTGGCCGCCGGGCTGGCAAGCTGCTCAATCCGCTCGACTTTCGTGCCGGTCTTCACGTTGACGCCCTTGGCGAGGCACCAGCGGCCAAGCATGCCGCCGGCGACTTCGTCCATCATGCGCGCGACCATGCGGGGCGCGATTTCAACGACGGTCAGATCGCAACCGCGCTGATGCAGCGCCTCGAGCACGATCGACCCGATGAAGCCGGCGCCCACCAGCACAACGGGGGCCCCCTTGTCGGCGAGCTTCAGGATTTCGCGGGCATCCGGCAGTGTCCAACAGCAATGAACGCCCGGCAGGTTGGCGCCGGGCACGCGCGGGATGATGGGCGACGCGCCCGTTGCGATCAGCAACCTGTCGTAGGGGAGGGTTTCGCCGCCGGACAGAAAAACGCGCTTGCCGCGCGTATCGACGCCACCGGCCTTACCCGTGATGTAGTTGATATTGTGCTTTTGAAAGTGAGCGTCGTCCTGGCGAAGGTATGTGCCGTGCTCGCCAATGGCGCCATGGAGCAGGTAGGGAATCGCCATGCGCGAGTAAGGCGGCTCGGGTTCGCCGCCGATCATCGTGATGCGCCCGTTGCGGTCGAGGCCGCGGATCGTTTCGGCAGCCGTCACGCCGGCAGGTCCGGCGCCCAAAATGACGTAGTCCATCTGTCAGGTTCCGCTCGGAGTGGAATTCGCAGGCGATCGAAGGGGCTGTGTCGAATCGAAGAACAGCACAGTTCCTGTTTTGCGGCGCTGTTGATTTCACTTCAACGTCGCCGGTGCACAATACGGAACTGGACGCCCCTTTTGAGGCGTCCAGACCGAGGGGCATCAGGGCGTCAAAGCGCGAGCTTCGCGACCGTCTCGTTGGTCGGCACGCCTTCGACCGTCCAGCCGCGCAGGCTGTAGTACTCAGGCAGCATCTCCTTGAGACCATTGACAAGTCCCTTTGCGGGACCGGTCTGGGCCGCTTCGTTCAACAGGCGCGGCGGGAGCGTGTCATCCTTGGCGGTGAAGCCGGCACGCAGGTTGAACATGCGCTCCATGTTCCAGATGCGCGCGCCGACCTCCATCATCTTGTCGGGTGTCCAGCCGCCTTCGATGGCCGCGTCGAGCTGGGGCGCGATATCGTTCAGCGTCCATGCGAAGGTTGTGAACACGCAGATGCCGGCGCTGTCGACGGCCGCCGTCGCATCCTGGAATGCCATGACGAGCGCGGGCTTGCCCTTTGTCGTGAGCGGGTCGGTCTTCTCGGGGATGCCGAGGATTTCCGAGGATACCGTGTAGGAACGCAAATGGCAGGCGCCGCGGTTCGACGTGGCGTAGGTGAGACCCATGCCCTGGATGCCGCGCGCGTCGTATGCGGGGAACTCCTGGCCCTTGACCGTCATCGACAAATCGGGGCGGCCGTATTTTGCAGTCAGGCGAGCCGAGCCGAGCCCCAGTTCCTTGCCGAAACCCTCGGCCTTACCGGTGAGTTCGACACAACGGACGAGCGCTTCGGCCGACCCGAATTTCAGATCGATGCCGCCCGTCATTTCCTTGGTTATCAGGCCGAGTTCGTAAAGTTCCATCGCCGCCGAAACCGTGGCGCCGAATGAGATCGGGTCGAGTGCCTGCTCGTTACAGATAAAGTTGACGTAGGTCAGGGCCTCGAGGTCCTTGACGCCCGTGTTCGAGCCGAGCGCCCAGGCCGCTTCGTACTCGAGGCCGCCGGAGGCATGCCAATACTCAGGCTTGTTCTTTACGGTGAAGTGCGTCTCGTCGATCTTGGAGATGCGTCCGCAGGCGATCGTGCAGCCGAAGCACGCCTGGTTCGTCAGCAGGTTCGGCTGGCCGTCTGTCTTGCGCGGCGCCGCCATCGCCTCGGCCGAGATGTCGTGGGCGCCTTCGAATTGAACCTCGCGCGAGTTGCGGGTCGGCATGGCACCCGCTTCGTTGATGACGTTCATCAGCACCTGAGTGCCGTAGGCGGGCAGGCCCTGTCCGGTGACGGCGTTCTGCTGCAGGACCCTCTTGCCATCGGCAGTCGCCTTGAGGAACGTCTTGCCGTCGCGGACCTTGACGCCGCCGGTGCCGCGGACGGCCACGGCCTTGACATTCTTGGAGCCCAACACGGCGCCAACGCCCGAGCGGCCGGCCGCGCGATGGAGATCGTTGACGATCGCTGCGTAAAGAACCTGGTTCTCACCGGCGACACCGATCGCGGCGACGTGGAGCATCGGGTCCTGATGATGCTTCTTGATCCACTCGTCGGCGACCCAGACGGACTTGCCCCAGATCTCGCCGGCGTCGTGGATCTCAACCTTGTCGTCGAATATCGTGAGATAAACGGGGCTCGACGCGCGGCCTTCGAGGATCACCATGTCCCAGCCTGCGAACTTCAGCTCGGGTCCCCAATACCCGCCCGAATTCGAGCATGCAATGGCGTTCGTCAAGGCACCTTTGGTGATGACGGAATAGCGTCCCCCGGTCGACGCGGCCGTGCCGGTCAGGGGGCCGGTCGCAAAGATCAGCTTGTTGGAGGGGCCAAGCGGATCGCACTTCGGGTCCACCTCCTCGACCAGATACTTCGTGGCGAGGCCACGCTGGCCAATGTACTTCAGCGCCCAGTCCTTGTTGAGCGGCTCGGACTTGATGGTGCGGTTCGTCAAGTCGATACGGAGGATTTTGCCAGTCCAACCCATGAGTGTCTCCTGTTGGCTCGACCGGTCCGCGCCATGGCGGTGATCAACGGTCGCATCGTATTTCTTCGAGCGATGCCGGTCCCTCGCCTAGCGACGGACCGGCGCTAAACGACGTCTCAGTGCTTGGCCACAGGAGCATTCGGGCCAGTGTGGTCCGCGCCGGCCGACTTGGCGGCCCAGACCTTCATCTTATCGTAGCCCGTCTGCTCGACGTCCTGGAATGTGATCGCGCCGGTCGGGCAGGCGTCCGCGCAGGCGGGCGCGCCCTGGCACAAGTCGCACTTGATGACCTTTCCGGTCGAGGCGTTGTAGTTCACGGTGCCGAAGGGGCAGGCGATGGTGCAGACCTTGCAGCCGACGCAGATGTTCTCGTGGACGACCTTCACGCCCGACGCCTGGTCCGTCGTGATGGCGTTGACCGGGCAAGCCTGCTGACACCACGCTTCGGCGCACTGGGTACAGGTGTAGGGAACGAACTTCGCATCGGTGTGGAAGTCAAAAACGCGGATGCGGGACTTGGAGACGTTGAATTCGTTCTCGTTCTCGTACGAGCAGGCCATCTCGCACTGCTTGCAGCCGGTGCATTTGACTGGGTCGATTACGAGCGCCTTCAGCATGTATCCTCCGGTTCAAAAGTCGGCCTTGTTCGCCGCATTGAACAAAAGTGTATGCCGACCGGCTCAAGAAATCCAACCCCTCCCTTCTGGCAAGATGCTGATGCGTCATGTTTTTTTGAGCATATCGGCGATCAGCAAAAAGGGCCCGCTGAGGCCCTGCGCAAACTCCAATATCGCTTGTCTTGCGGGTTTTAGGGTCTTTCTGCCTCGGCGCTGCGAAGCCTGACTTCGGATCGCGCCTTCGGGGTCCCCAAAACGAAAGAAGGCCGCCCAAGGGCGGCCTTCGCGGGATGCTGCCTTCAGGCAGCCTGTACGCCGAAGACTGGCGGCTTCTTATCCTCCCTGTGCTCCTGCCCGGACTTCAGCGCGATGCCGATGTACCGGATGCGACCTGCGATCTTTTCCTTCTTGACGCCCAACTCACCAAACGCGCGTCCAAAAGTTGGCAGTGCTAGCGGCTCCTTCGATTTTGCCTCACACCAATCACAGTAGTCCTCATAGAGCTCCGTTGCAGTTAGGCTTGAACCGTCAGTTACTTCGATGTTCTCCTTGTAGAAACGCTCAACGTCGGTTTCGGGAGCGACCATTCTCGCCGGCGCCGCGGACTGAGCCGCGGGCGGGGCGATAGCAGCCGGTTGAGCGACTTTGTTGTCGTTCGCACCGGAACGCGGTTTTGCAATCTGTTGCACAGCGGGTTGCGCTGCCACCGCCACCGCAGCGGTGTTGATCGCCGGGACTGGCGTAGCGGAGACCGGCATGATGCGCGGAGCCGACGGAGCCCGAACGTCGTGGATACGCCACTGGCTGAACGCGATATATAGGCCGAGACCGGATCCCACTTCCAGCAGAAGAGCAACGAAGACCGTCATCATGGTCTGTACGTCAGCCTTCTGGACTCCTGGGAACACCTTGGCCAGCAACGCCGTCAGAACAGCAGCCTGCGGATCGGCCTCAGCCGAACCGTGATGCGAGCCCTGGCTACCAAGCCGGGTCTCGAGTTCGGCGATACGCTTCTCGAGCGTAGCCGCCTGTTGTGCCGAGCCAAGCTCGGCCTGCAACGCATGGAACCTGTCACACGCCTGACGTTCGGCCTTGCCGTCGACCTTGGTGCAGCCCGAAGACCAACCCCAAGCACGACTGTTCTTCACGCCGTCGATCTCAGCCTGGACAGTAGCGGCCGGCCGGTGCTGAGGAACCCAGGACAGCTGGTCCTGAGCACGCTTCATGTCGGCGCGAACGTCCTGATAGGATTGAGTTTGAACCGAGCGCGCACCCGTGGTGTCTGCGCGATTCAGAGCGGCGTGACCGAGTGCCGAGGTCAACGAGTATGCGGTGACGACGGCCCACACCAGCGCGGATGCAGCGGCCTGGGACCACATTCTGTTTCGCCATGCGGCGAAAAAGAAGAATGGCACAAGCGCCTTCATACAGTCTGCGGCAGCGCTGGCTGCACCGTAGATCTGTCCGTCGAATGGAGTACGGCCAAGATTATAGCCGAACTGCCAGTTCATGGCGGCAGAGACAGCGAGCAAGACGCTTGCTGCCAAAACCCCTAACACGCCTAAGACGTGTCTCATCGCCCTCTCCATTGAGATGGGCCGAGCGTTACGCCGGGACAAAGTCGGCCTTATTCTTATTGCGAACGCTACTGGTTCATGGAGGTTTCTGCTCGATCGGTCCCAACGCTTTACACTTCCGAATTCCCTACAGCGTTCCACTCGTGAGCATCCGGGCATCCCCCCAAAGGACTTCCGGCGAGTTGGGTCGCGTTACGGCTTCAGAAGAAGGACGTCGCCCCCGAGACGTTGCTTGGCCACTTTTGCACAGATCGAACCGCCGCTCGGTATTAGGCCTGTGCATAACCGGCAAGACACACTCGGACGCTTTAAACAGACGCAAATAAACTCCCCCGCGACTTCGTCTAACTGATTCATACAAAATCGATAAGCGGAATCAGGTTCATAGCCTGCGACCGGAAGTTATGGGCCCCGCAGCGGTTTTTGTTGCCTTGGCGCAACACGCCGCCCACGGACCAGTCGATCCACAGGACGCCCGAAATTTTCCACCGTTCCGCCTAGTTTGTTCACATTCTCAGTGCCTGGGAAACGGTATCTTTCGCTCTCGCACACGTTGTGTCGCAGGCGCTCCGGATGTATATTAATTAGAGTGCGAAGTCGTTCGATGGATGACGTGACAACGTTTGATCTGTAGTCATATCGTTCGTGCGCGTCTTATTTGTCGCCTTGAACCGGGGCTTGTTGTTTCTGCATCGGTTCCATCTCATCTGTTGGATGCGGTATCATGCGTTTTGTCAGCGTTGCCAGCGTCGCTCTGTTGGGCGCCTCCGTCGGCTCTGCCGCCGTTCTGGTGCCTCTCTCGACGCATGATTATCGCTCCTCGCCGGGTATGGTCGGCGCCATTGTCGATCTTGTCTCCGGGCGCTCCGATACCCCTGAACGGGAGGGCAGAAGCCCTGTCGGAGTGGCCATGGTGGATACCGGCACCATTGAACACCTAACGGCCGCGGCCTCGACCGCCTCCAAGCCGTCTCCCAAGGTGAAGGTCACCGAGACGCCGTGGGCCGCACAGGTCTCAGTTCCCGCTGACAAGTCCGGGCGGATCACATCCTCTCGCGCGAGATCGGACGAGCAGCGCGTGAAGCTTGCCCGCGAATTGCAGGCGGAACTGCGTCGCGTCGGCTGCTATGAGGGCAATATCGACGGCGATTGGGGTTCGAGCTCCAAAGACGCCATGGCGATGTTCAACGATCGCGTGAACGCCAGCCTTCCATTCGACGAACCCGACTACATCCTTCTGACACTCGTCCAGGGGCATCAGGGTCGCGCGTGCGGCTTGGCTTGCCCGGGGGGACAGGGCTTCGACGCCAACGGTCGTTGCGTACCCGCCAGCGTGCTGGCGCATGGGCGAGCGAGATCAGAGTCATCCGCAGCGGTGGCTGCGGTTGCCGCCGGCGCCGCAGCCACCGCCCCGATTCCGGTGCCGGTGCCGCAACCGGCCGTGCGCTCTCCCGCCAGGACTGGAGGTGGCGAAACCGGATCGACCGTCGCCACTCGGACCCAGACGGCAAGAACCGTGGAGAAGAAGACCGTCGCGGCAGTCGAGCCAGCCGCAGCCGAGACGGCAAACTCCGCCCGCGTCGCGCCGTTGCCCGGTCGCATGTCAATCGGCGGTCCGATTGCGCCCGCGCTCACGGGAGAAGGCAATATAGGCGGCTCTCGCCTTGCCAGTCCGACCGGGATTGTCCCGAAGATCGACGGGCCGGTGGCGCCGAAACTCGTCAAAGCGCCCAGCACCACCGCCGACGACGCGGAACCGAGCCAGCCCGTGACGGTTCCGGTTCAGTCCGACGGATCGCTGAAGCCCGCCGCAAAGCCCCGGGTGGCACCATCGGACGTCGGTTCCGAGGCGCAGCGCGCAGGAGGGCGGAAGCCTCAGGTCACGGTGCACCGTCCGCCGCCGCAGGTCGTCTATGCGGCGCCACGGCCCGACAAGAATACTCGTCAGCGCCGGATGATCTACGAACTGTTCCAGAATCCCAACCGAAACTGACGGACGCATTTATTTTCCGTGCGGACGCGGTCCTGATCGTCGTGGCCAGAGCTCGGGGCCTCACGGGTCGCGTTCGCCTCCGGTATGGGGAGGGGATCGCGCCGCTTGCCTTCGTCCCGCTCAAGTGCCCGCGCGGACCGTGCTTTCCTCAATCCAGGCAAGATAGTCGGGCGATGCCGCTGCGATGTCGTAGGCCACAAGCGCCGGCGTCTCGTAGGGATGATTGGCACGGATGGTGGCCATGACGGCGGGCACGAGCGCTCGACGGGTCTTCACCAGAACAGCGCACTCGGCGTCCTCCTCGATCGCATCCTTCCATCGATAGATGGACACTACGCCCGGAACGATGTTGACGCAGGCTGCCAGGCGCGAGTCGACAAGGGCCCGAGCAGCGGTTTTTGCCGAGCCGATGTCAGGGAATGTCGAATAGACGAGGCTCGCGACCGCCTTTTCCGGGGCACATGGCGGGCATTCGTCCATTCCGGCGATTGATCGGCCCGTGGTATCTGTCATTCAATGCTCCAAGAGCGTATCTGCGCGACTTCGTTCACGGCCCTGGCTCCGCCAACGTCCATGCGGGACCAGAACCATGGATGTCGTGCCCGGTCCGCTTCGACTGGCAGCCTCACCAGCCTCAGCCCCGCGCGGATCCATCATGGCAAAATTGACGCCGCCCTTCGAGCGGATCGCGTTCGTCGCGAGCGCTACTCCTGAAGCACAAATTGCTCTGCGCAAGCTCAGCCACCGGTATGGCAACGAGCCAGCCGGATCTGCCGACGCCATCGTCGCCCTCGGTGGCGACGGGCTGATGCTGCAGACGCTACACCGGCACATGAACGATGGTATTCCGATCTTCGGCATGAACTGCGGTTCGGTCGGCTTCCTGATGAACGATTACCGGGAGGAAGACTTGCCCGCCCGGCTCGCTGCGGCGGAAATCAGCCGTATTCACCCGCTCTCGATGACGGCCACCGACCGCGCCGGCGCAACCTATAAGGCTCTCGCGATAAACGAGGTTTATCTCTATCGTGAGACCGCCCAGGCGGCCAAAATCCGCATCTCCATCGACAACAAGGAGCGGATTTCCGAGCTCATTTGCGATGGGGTTCTCGTTGCAACGCCTGCCGGATCCACCGCATACAATTTCTCCGCGCATGGACCGATCGTACCAATCGAGGCTTCGCTTCTGGCGCTGACACCCATCAGCCCGTTCCGGCCGCGGCGGTGGCGCGGGGCGCTGCTGCCGAACAAAGTGCGGTTCGTGTTCGAGGTTCTCGAAGCCAGCAAGCGCCCTGTCAGCGCGGTGGCGGACCACTTCGAGATTCGATCGGTCGTGCGGGTCGAGGTCGAGAACGCCTCGACCATCGACCTATTCCTGATGCACGACCCCGATCATTCGCTCGACGAGCGCGTCCTATCGGAGCAGTTCCTGCTTTGAGGGAGACCGCCCTATTCGTGCTTCACGTAGGCGAAGCGGAGATCGCCTGAAGGGGTTCCTTCGAGAGCGGAGCCGGGCTCCTTGGCTGGCTGCCACATCACGACCTCTTCGATTTTCCTGGCAAGTTGCAGGTCCTTCATCGTGATGCCCTTGGCCGTGTGAGTGACGAGGCGCACCTCGACCCAGGCATAGGATGCCGTGATGTCGGGGTGGTGCCACGCGGCCTCGGCCAAATGACCCACGGCGTTGATGACCATCAACGTGCCCTTCCAACTGCTCGTCTTGTATGTCCGGCGGATGAAGCCGTCCTGCAGACGCCACGCCGGCGCGTTTGCTGCTAGCCACGATGTCACGTCGGCTTCTGCGAGTGGGGTCTCACGGGTTGCCATCGGCGCATTCCTCTGATGTGGTTCTGGTATTCGATTATCCACGAGACGCGACACCCACGAAAGCGGCAATGGCGAAGACGGAAACGAGAGATTCTATGAACCGGGCGGCTCCCCGCGCGGCCATCGGCAGCCTGCGTCGGTCCGTTTCTGAGGGGGCTGGCGCTTCGGTGACCGTCGAGGCGCCTGCGAGGCTTCATCTCGGCTTCGTCGATCTCGGCGGTTCGCTGGGACGGAAATTCGGGTCGATCGGCCTTGCCATCGACCGTCCCGTCACGCGGTTGACGGTCTCGGAGGCGAGCGAATTCGGTTCGTCGGGGCCGGAGGCGGAGAGGGCGCTCAGGGCCGCCCGGCGCTTTGGCGACGCATTCGCAGGCGGGTCAGCGTTCCACGTCGATGTCGACGAAGCCATACCGGCGCACGCGGGTCTCGGCTCGGGCACGCAACTCGCGCTCGCCGTCGGTGCCGCGATCTTGAAGCTTGCCGGCGCGGCAAAGGGCAGCAGCATCGCTACGGACCAGCTCGAAATCTCGGCACGGCTGGGTGCGATGGCGGAACGGGGCGCACGTTCTTCCATTGGTATCGCCTCATTCACGAGCGGCGGGTTCATCGTTGATGCGGGCAAGCCGCTCGCCTCCCACGCAGGGGATGAGCCGCCCGCCGTTCTGATGCAGATCCCCTTTCCCGAAGACTGGCGGGCCGTTCTCATTCTCGACAATCGTATCGAGGGCGTGCATGGGGAGGCCGAAATCGCCGCATTCGCGCGGCTCCCCGTCTTTGCGCCGGCCAAGGCCGCCCATATCGCCCATCTGGTGCTGATGCGGCTCGCGCCGGCGCTTCATGAGCACGATATCGGCGCCTATGGCGCGGCACTGACGGAAATCCAGGCGCTCGTGGGTGGTTACTTCGCGGAGGCCCAAGGGGGATCGGCGTGGTCGAGCCCGGCGGTTGGGGCGCTGGCGGGGCGGCTTGCGGACGCGGGGGCGGTGGGAATCGGCCAAAGCTCGTGGGGACCGACCGGGTTTGTGTTCGTTCCCGACCAGTCGACCGCCGAAGCCCTCTATCATTCTTTCGTAGGAGAGGCTAAGGCGCTCGGGCTCGCGCTTGAGATCGTGCGTGGCCGGAATTCCGGCGCCCGCATCTCCTGATCCGCGAAGTCTTCAACCGCTGCCTGATACGATCCCGGGAAAAACGACCATGAGCGACGCCACCCCCATCCTGCATATGCTTTCGCCGCAGAAGCACATGAGCCCGTTCGACGTGAACATGGCCGCGGATGCTGGGTACAAGATCATCGTCCCCTATATCAACGTGACGCCCGAGGAAGTGACCGCGCTAGTGCAGGACGCCATCTTTTCGCGGCCTCCGCAGTATGGCGTGCGGACGGGCGTCTTCATCGGCGGCAAGGACGCGATCCTTGCCCTCGACATGATGGAAGCGGCTCGCAAGGCGATGGTGCCGCCGTTCCAGGTCTCCGTCTTTGCCGACCCGGCCGGCTCGTTCACGACCGCCGCCGCGATGGTCGCCTGCGTCGAGCGCTCGCTGAAGCAGAAGTTCAACCGCACCCTCAAGGGCGCCAAGATCTCCGTGTTCGGCGCAACGGGCGTCGTGGGTTTCGCATCCTCGATCATCGCGGCGCTGGAAGGAGCCGAGGTCAAGCTCGTCGCCCACCGTGGCATCGAGCGCGTCATCAAGAGCGCGGAGGTCTCCAAGCAGCGCTTCGGCGTCACGCTCGAGGCCGTCTCGGGTGAAACCGAGGATCAAAAGCGCGCCGTCATCGAGGGATCCGAGATCGTGTTCGCCGCAGCAGCAGCGGGTGTGCGGGTCGTCACGGCCGAGCACCTCGCCAACTCGCCGAACCTGCTCATCGCAGCGGACGTGAACGCCGTGCCGCCCCCGGGCGTCGACGGCATGGACCTCTTCATGGACGGCACGACCGCGCTGCCGAACTCCAAGACCATGGGCATCGGTCCGCTTGCTATCGGCGACATCAAGTACAAGACGGAATCGGGTCTCTTCAAGCGCATGATCGCGTCGAACGAGCCGCTGCACCTCGACTTCCGCCACGCCTTCGAACTGGCGCGTGGTCTCGTCGCCTGATCGTCTCGACGCAAAAAACCGCCAGGGAGGCCATCCATGATCCCATCCGATACGCCACCGACGGGGGGGCGAAGCGTCAACGCGCGCGCCGGTCGGCTCGTCGACGTCATTGCCGCCGATGCGGCAGCGCTCCGGTGCTCCGTCACGACCGGCGCCGGAGGCGAGCGGCTCATCGACATGGGCGCCAAGGCGGCCGGCTCTCTCGAAGCCGGACGCCGTCTGGCGGAAGTATGCATGGGCGGCTTCGGCACCGTCACGTTGTCGATGGCGTCAGGGCTCGAAGGCTGGCCACTCGCCGTCACGGTGCATTCGATGAACCCGGTCGTGGCGTGCCTCGCCAGCCAGTATGGCGGCTGGACGCTCAAGGACGACGCCTCCGGCTTCTTCGCACTCGGATCGGGTCCGGCGCGGGCATTAGCTCGCAAGGAAGTCCTGTTCCAGGAACTCGGCTACACAGATCACCATACGTCCGGGACCATCGTCATCGAGGGTGATCAGCCGCCACCGGACGCGCTGTCCCGGCAGATCGCCGCCGACTGCGGCATCGCCACGAGCAATCTCAACGTGCTCTACGCACCGACGGGAAGCCTCGCGGGTGCGGTGCAGATCGCTGCGCGCGTGCTCGAGGTCGGGCTGCACAAAGCGCACGAGCTCGGCTTCCCGCTCCACGACATCGTCGACGGCGTTGGCACGGCGCCGATTGCGCCCCCGATCCCCGATTTCATCCAGGCGATGGGCCGGACGAACGACGCCATCATCTACGGCGGTCGCGTTCATCTCCACGTCACGGGCAGCGACGACGCCGCCCAACAGCTCGCCAACGACCTGCCAAGCCGCGGCTCCAGCGCTTACGGCCGGCCGTTCGCGGAGATCTTCGCCGCCGTCAATGGCGACTTCTACCAGATCGACGGCAAGCTGTTCTCACCAGCGGCGGTCACGGTCACAAACCTGACCACCGGCCGCTCGTTCCGAGCCGGTGCGCTTGCGCCGGAAATCGTCGAGGCGAGCTTCCGCTGACCAGTCGCGACGAGGCCAAAGGAAAAGCCGTTGAGCGGGCCATAGCGATCTTCGTCGACGAGCGCGGCGGAGACTGGCACGCGCGCCGTCTAGAACGCGCGTTCGAGGCGAGGGGCGTGCGTGTCGTCACGACGTGCCTGAAGGCGTGCGCGTTCGACACTTCAGGACCGACCGGTCTGCGCATTCCCGGCTTCGACCGGGAGCTGCCCGACGGGGTGTTCGTGCGCTCGATTTCGGATGGCAGTCTTGAACAGATCACCTTCCGGCTCGGTATTCTCCATGCTCTCGAGGCCTCCGGGGTGAGAGTGTGGAACCGCGCAAGGGCCATCGAGAGGTCCGTCGACAAATCGACGGCGACCTTCCTGTTCCAGAAGGCGGGCCTGCCCGTGCCTCGAACCATCACGGTCGAGGGACAGGCACATGCGGGCTTGGCGATCGGCTCGCTGGGGCTGCCGGCCGTATCGAAGCCTTTGTTCGGCGCCCAGGGAGTCGGCATCGCTCGCATCGACGTCGACGGACAACTTCCCGACCCCGATGCCGTCGGCGACGTTTATTATCTTCAGTCGTTCGTCGGGCGGCGACCGAAATCGGATGAGGATCATTTCGAGGACTGGCGCGTGCTGATCTCGGCGGGCCGGATTGTCGCGGCCATGACGCGGCGCTCCAAGAGCTGGATCACGAACGTTCATCAGGGCGGTGAGCCGACGTCTCACGAGCCAGACGAGGACATGGCGCGCCTGGCAATCGATGCTGCGGCCGCGGTCGGGGCCGACTATGGTGGGGTCGATCTGATCCGCCACGAGGACGGCCAGCTGATGGTACTCGAAGTCAATTCCAATCCCGCATGGCGGGGATTGCAGTCGGTATGCGACTTCGACATCGCGGCGGTGCTCGCGGGCGATCTGCTGGCGGCCCTCGATGCCAGGGCCGGGGACCAGGGGCGGCGGTCATGACCGGCTCGGAACTGCTCGATAGCGAGGATATCGCCGCCGCCTTTCTCGCCGCATGTCATGGCGAACTCACGGCGCTGAAGCCCGGAAACGTGCATGTCGCGAGCGAGGGGCACGGCATGACGGTCGAGACATTCAGGTCAGCGGCCGCTGCAGCGGCACCCCACATCGCCGCCACCGGCCAACCTGTCGGGGTCAGGATCGAGCGGGCGGTGACGGCCAGTTTTGCTGCCGCTGGCTGCAACGCCAACCTCGGCATCGTCCTACTCTGCGCCCCCCTGGCGGCCGCGGCCGAACTTCCTGACGGACACCTCCGATTGCGGGTCGCCGACGTGATCGATCATCTGACGGTCGCCGACGCGGCGGCTGCCTACCGGGCGATCGCGCTGGCGAAACCCGCCGGACTTGGGCATGTCGCGGAGCAGGACGTCTCGCGCCCACCGACGGTCACGCTGCTCGAGGCCATGGGACTTGCCCGCGACCATGACCGGATCGCAGCAGCCTACGTCACCGACTTCCAGGACATCTTCGACTTCGCGCTGCCGTGCCTCGCCACCCAGCGCCTGTCGGCCGACGAGGAGGATCTCGCGGTGACGGCGCTCCATATGTCGCTGCTCGCCAGGTTTCCCGACAGCCACATCGTTCGCAAGCACGGGAGCGACGTCGCCGCTGCGGTCCAGTCCGAGGCCCACCGTCTGCGGACCGCTTATCTGCCGGCGGTCGACGAAGAGGGACTGGCCGAGTTGCATAGGTTTGATTCGGATCTGAAGAGGCGCGGAATCAATCCGGGGACGACCGCCGATCTCGTGGTTGCCACTCTGTTCGCGGACCGACTGATCGGTCTCGCGCGCGAATCGCGGGCCGCGCCGTAGCCGGATTTTAACGCTGCCGAGGTCTCAGAACGCCGTCCGGCGGCTGATGTTTACCGTCCGTGGGGTGCCCAGACGGACCTGCGGGATATTTGTGGGGCCGTGCCTCACGCTTTGGCAATCAGAACCGCCAGTACATTGCTCGGCCCCCCTTGCCTCGCGAGCAGGGCTTGGCTACCACACGGACGGCTGAAGTAGCCGCTATCTGGCCAACCGGCTCGTCGCGTTCGCGTGGCAGACTGTCAACTGGGATAGCTATTCGCAGGCGACTTGGTAGGGCGGATTATCATTCGTCGTCCGAGTACGCGTGTATATTCGACCTTGGGAGGACACCCGCATGGCCTTGATCACGAAAGTTATGGTTGGCGAATCGCTCGTCGGCGACGGCAACGAAGTGGCTCACATCGACCTCATCATCGGCCCGCGCGGCAGCGCCGCCGAAGTGGCGTTCTGCAACAGCCTCACGAACAACAAGGACGGCTTCACGTCGCTCCTCGCCGTGATCGCTCCGAACCTCGCCTGCAAGCCCAACACGATCCTGTACAACAAGGTCACCATCAAGGACGCCCGTCAGGCCGTCCAGATGTTCGGACCGGCTCAGTACGGCGTTGCCAAGGCCGTTCAGGACTCGGTTGCCGAGGGCGTTATCCCGGCCGCTGAAGCCGACGACCTGTACATCTGCGTTGGCGTGTTCATCCACTGGGAAGCTGCCGACGACGCCAAGATCCAGGACTTCAACTACCGCGCCACGAAGGAAGCCCTTGCTCGCGCCGTTTCGGGCAAGCCGACGGCTGCCGAAGCGACCGCTGCTCGCAACACGGCCGCCCACCCCTTCGCCGCCAAGTCCTGAATTCCAGCCAAGCCGGTTCCACCCTTCGATGACCGGCCGCCACTCAGTGCGGCCGAGCTTCGGATGCTGGCACTCAAGCACTCCGGTACTTGGGTGAAGTCCTGAGAAGGTGCCCCCTCTCAGTTCAGGTCAGCGGGACCGGTCTATGACTACGTATGACGGCCAGCGATCTCCTCGAGATCGTTGGCCGTTATCGTTTGAGCATGCAGTGCGCTGGAAACCAGGGCACCGGCAACGCCCAGGCGATCAAGGTTCGAAAGATCGTCACGTCCTCGAACCCCCCCTGCCGCGTATACCTCGGTGACGCCGGGCCGGCCCTGTGCCCGGCCTAGGATGTCGGACAGTCGATCGAGATCGGGCCCCTGGGACCGGCCAACGCGGCCGAGCGTCATGACGACCACGCGGTCCGGCCAACACTCAGGGCTCGACAATAGGCCAGGGTCGCCGATGAACTCGTCGCCACGGAAATCGAGCGAGAGCACGATCCTCGACCGCTGCATCCTTGTTAGCGCGCCAAGGCTGGCGGGCGTCCAGCCGCTCTCACTTCCAAGCACGTCGCGTATCGTTGGGGCCTCAGCGCTGATGGCTCGTTCCTCCAACGCCGTGGCTCCACTGTCGATCCAGACTTCGGCGCGGGATGAGGCAGTCGCGGCGATCCGCGAAGCCAGAGAACGATCGGCGCCTCGCCCCTCTATACCGTCGAGATCGGCGACATAGATGACGGGAAAGGTGTGCAGTGCCATAAGCCCTGCGGCGATGGCTTCAGGCCCGGGGGACGTCGCAAGCGGCGTTTCCAGCGGTCGGTAGGTCTGACGGTCGCCGGCAACGGCGCGTACGGCCACACCATGGCGGACGTCGATCACGGGTATCACCTTCACCACGGTTCCACTTTTCTCCTCGGATGGTTTTGATGCTCCGCCGCAGACTAGGCCGCACCGATCTCGATGTATCCGTCATCGGTCTTGGTACCATGACCTTCGGCGAGCAGAACACCGAGGCCGAGGGGCACGCGCAGATGGACGCCGCGCGCGATCGGGGGATCAACTTCTTCGATTCGGCCGAACTCTACTCCATCCCACCAAAGCCCGAGACCCAAGGCTCCACCGAGCGCATCATCGGGACCTGGCTCGCGTCGCGCAGATCCCGCGACAAGGTGATCATCGCGACCAAGGCCGTCGGTCGGACATCAATGTCGTGGTTCCGCAAGGACGGCGTGCCGGGGCGCGTGACGCGTGCGCAATTGCAGGAAGCGATCGACGGCAGTCTCGCCAGGCTCCAGACTGACTACATTGATCTTTATCAGCTCCACTGGCCTGACCGGCCGACGCCATTCGGGGCTAACCCGACGCGCTACCGGCCATCGGACTACTCCGGCGAACCGCCCCCGGGCAGCGAGCGCGGCAAGGTCGAGGGTGACGACGAACCCATCCATGCGCAACTCGAGGCGCTCGATCATTTTGTGAAGGCTGGTAAGATCCGCCACATCGGGCTGTCGAACGAAAGCGCGTGGGGCGTGATGACGTTTCTGGGGGAGGCGCGCTCACGCGGGCTGCCGAGGGTCCAGTCGATCCAGAATGCGTACAACCTGCTGAACCGGACTTTCGACACGGGGCTCGCCGAGATCTCCCTGCGCGAGGGCGTGAGCCTCGTCGCCTACTCACCGCTCGGCCAAGGGTACCTCACTGGCAAGTACCTTGGCGGCGCCCGCCCACCTGGGGCGCGCAACACGCTCTTCAACCGCGGTCAGCGATACGAGTTGCCCGGGTCGGATGAGGCGATCCGGGCCTACATCGAGATTGCCCGGGATTCGGACCTCGATCCCGCTCAGATGGCGATCTCTTTCGTCGCCGCGCAGCCGTTCGTCGCTTCGGTTCTGATCGGGGCGACGAACATGGGCCAGCTTCAGACCAACATGGACGCCGCCGAACTCAGCCTCGCGCCCGAGGTCGTCGCGGCGATCGACGCGGCACACCAGCTCTATGGAAACACGGCGCCATGATGCGCGTGGCGGGTTACGACATCGGCGGGGCCCACCTCAAGGTGGCCGTCGCGGAGGGAGGCCGGATCACTGCCGTCCGGCAGATCGCGTGCCCGCTTTGGCGCGGTGTCGATCAGCTCAATGCGGTGCTCGTGGAGGCGCTCTCGATGACCGCGGGCGCCGAGGCCCATCGCGTCACGATGACGGGTGAGCTTGCGGATGTCTTTCCCGACCGCTTCACCGGTGTCTCGCGCATCGTCGAGCGGGTCGCCGAGACCGTTTCGCCTCGCTCGCGGTTCTGGATGGGCCGGCGGGGCTTCGGGACCGCCAGCGAGGCCGTCGCCCACTTCGAGGATGTGGCGTCGACCAACTTCCTCGCGACGGTGACCCTCGTTGGGAGGAGGCTGCCGGGCTCTGGCCTCCTTGTCGACATGGGGTCGACTACGACCGATATCGTCGCCTTCTCAGCGGGGCGCGCGTCGCCAATGGGGGTCACGGACGCGGAGCGGCTGGTGTCGGGGGAGCTCGTCTATACGGGGTTCACACGGACGCCGGTTATGGCCGTGACCACACGCGGTGTCTTCGGTGGGAATTGGCAAAGCCTTGCACGCGATCCGTTCGCGGCGATGGCCGACGTCCATCGCATACTCGGCACGCTTCCCGACGGCGTCGATCTTCATCGCACCGCCGATGGGCGCGGCACCTCGGACGAGGAGTGCCTTTCCCGGCTCGCCCGCTGCTTCGGGCGCGACTTCGAACCGGGCGAAGAGATGCAATGGCGGCTATCGGCACGACAGATCGCGGAGGAGCAATTGCGTTCGGTCATCGACGGCTGCCTGCAGGTTCTCTCGGCGCGGACCGATTGCGATCAGCTCATGGTGTCGGCCGGCATCGGCGCGGCTGTCGTTGCAGAGGCCGCGCGGCGGCTTGGCGCCGGGCACGTGCGTTTCGCCGAGGTCGCCGGAGTCGGCTCCGCGCAGGCAGAGTGGTCCAATTGCTGCGCGCCGGCCGTCGCCATGGCGCTGCTTGGGGATGAGCCGGTCGAATAGCCGACGTGCGCCACGCTGCGCGGCGATGTGCGCTAAATTGGGGTCGCGCTACCTTACTGCCTCCTTCGTCAGACGTGCGCCTCTCCGAGCGCCTGGGACCGGACGAGGCGTGCGTAGGCGCCGCCGGATGCCATGAGATCGGCATGGGTGCCGGTCTCGACGATCCGGCCATCCTCCATCACGGCAATCAGTCCGGCGTCTCGAACGGTAGAAAGCCGATGGGCGACGACGAGCGTGGTGCGGCCCTGGGTGAAGCGGGCCAGAGCGTCCTGGACCAGCCGTTCGCTTTCGCTGTCGAGGGCACTGGTTGCCTCGTCGAGCAGGAGGATCGGTGCGTTCTTCAGGATGGCTCGAGCCAGCGCCAGGCGTTGCCGCTGACCGCCCGAGAGACGCATGCCGCGGTCGCCAACCGGGGTATCGTAACCTTGCGGCTGCGCAAGTATGAAGTCATGGGCCGCGGCGGCCTTCGCGGCGGCGATGATTTCGTCCTCGCTCGCGCCGAGACGACCAAGAGCGATATTGGCGCGGATGGTGTCATCAAACAGCGTCACGTCCTGGGCGACGATCGAGACCGCATCGCGCAGCGAGGCGACCGTGACGTTCGCGATGTCCTGGCCGTCGATCAGGATGTTGCCGCCAGTGACATCGAACAGGCGCGGCACGAGATTGAGGAGCGTGCTCTTGCCCGAGCCGGACCGGCCGACGAGCGCCACCGTTCTGCCTGCCGGCACCACAAGCGAGATGTCGCGCACCGCGTGGGCTTCCGGCGCCGTCTCGTAGGCAAAGCTCACATGGTTGAAGGCGATCGCGCCGCCGGCAATCTCGAGCGGCTTGGCCCCCGGGGCGTCGACGATGCGCGGCTTCTCGTCCATCATCGCATAGTAGCGCTCGATCGCCACAAGCCCTTCCTGGACCTTGGCCGGGAGGCTCCCCATGGCGCGGATCGGCTGGGCCGCCAGCAGCAGCGCGCTGACGAAGCCCATGAAGTCCCCGACCGTCGCGATTCCGCTGGAGATGCGCCAGAATGCGAGGCCGATGACGCCTGCAACCGCCAGCCCTGCAAATGCCTCGAGCATCGGATCGAGCCTCGCACGGGCGCGGATCGCCTTCATGCGCAGATCGTTCAACAGCTCGAAACTGGCGTTGACCTTCGTGCTGGCGTAGCCTTCGAGACGATAGGATTTTATCAGCCGGGCAGCCCCAAGCTGCTCGGCGAGCAAAGCGGTGGAATCTCCCATCTCGCTCTGGGTCTGCTTGGCCACCTTGCGCAGCCGTTTCGTGATCATCGCGATGGGCAGTCCGGCGATGGGGTAGACCAGCAGCACGACCAGCGTCAGCCCCCAGTCGAGGTAGATCATCGAGCCGACGAGTGTGACGACCGACAGCGTGTCGCGCACGGCCGATTGCAGCGTCGCCTGAACCGCCGTCTGCACGACGGTGATATCGTGCGTGAGCCGCGACATCATCTGGCCGGGCGCCTCGCGGGACAATCGCGCGAAGTCCGAACCGACGAGGTGGGAAAACGCGCGGGTCTGCATGTCGGTCGCCACGCGATTGACGACGCGATTGGCCTCAACCGTCTGCTTGTAGAGAAAAACGGCGCGGGCACTCGTCGTGGCGACGACCGCGGCGAGCACCCATGGCAGCATGTCGCTTCCGCCGCCTTTCAGGACGTCGAAAGAGGCCTTGATGATGAGCGGGTAGAGGCCCGTCACGGCGGCCAGCAGCGCCGTCAGCATCAGAACGTAAAGGATCGGTGCCCAGCGGGGCAGAAGCCATTCGCGCAGGAAGCGCCTCAACACCCGCACTGGACTGTCGTGGGCCTCGGCCTGTGGTCCTGGTCGCATGACGGGTGCCGGCGCCACCTCAGGAGATCGCTTCCGGGTCGAGCAGACGGTGGAGATGCACGACGAAGTAGCGCATCTGCGCGTTGTCGACGGTGCGCTGAGCGGCGCTCTTCCAGGCAGCGTAGGCCTCGGCGTAGTTGGGATAGATGCCGACAACGTGCACCTTGCTCAAGTCCTTGAACTCGACGCGCTTCAGGTCGATGAGCTCGCCCCCGAATACAAGGTGAAGCAGTTGCTGCTTGGGCGCTTCAGTCATCGTCACTCCTCCAGACGTTCGCGGATGGCACGAGCTAGCTCAATCCGGCGAACCAGGACAACACCATGTCGACAACGAAGCCGAGTAAAAGCGCCACGCCCACGTCGCGGTTCGAACGGAAACGCCGCAGACAGTTGCGCCCGTCCGACATGTCGAGGGTTGTCACCTGCCAGGAGAGTTGCAGCGACACCAGCACGACCGCGAGAACAAATACGAGGTGGGCGCCGGCCAGGAAGCCGGCCGCAAGCCACAGCACGATGGCGACCGCATAGAAGCCGCCGACCCAGGTCGGGGTCCATTCCCCGAAACGCAGGGCGGTGGACTTGAGCCCCAGGGCGCGGTCGTCCTCGCGATCCTGGTGCGCGTAGATGGTGTCGTAGCCGATCGTCCAGCACACGGAGCCGAGATAAAGGAGGATGGCTGGAAGCGCCAGGGAACCCTTCACCGAGCTCCAGCCGACGAGAGCGCCCCAGTTGAACGCGAGGCCGAGGACGACCTGCGGCCAGTACGTCAAGCGCTTCATGAAGGGATAGATCGCGACCAGGATCAGGGAAGCGATGCCGAGACCGATCGTGTACCAATTGAACTGCAGAAGTACGACTAACCCGATCAGAGCCAGGAAAACCGTATACGCGAGGGCCTGGCTGGGCGTCACGGCCCCGGATGGGATCGGACGATTCGCCGTGCGGGCGACCTTGGCGTCGATGTCCCGGTCGACATAGTCGTTGAAGGCGCATCCCGAGCCGCGCATCACCACCGCGCCGATGAAGAAGAGCGCGCACAGCCACAGGTCAGGCAGGTGCCGCCGCTCGGTCAGCGCCGCGAGGCTCACACCCCACCAACATGGGAATACGAGCAGCCAGATGCCGATCGGGCGGTCGAGGCGGGCAAGCCTGAGATACGGGCGAATAGCCGTGCCCGGGACGAGATCGATCCAGGAGCGTTCGGGTGCATCAGGTGTCGCATCGCTGGACGCGCCGTGCATCGATACTCCTGCGGTTTGTGCGGTCATGGCGGCCTTTTGAGCTTTCAGACGTGTGGCGGCGAGACGCTAGCGAGCCTGCCAGCGCAGGGCAATGCGGCAGGAGAGGGTTGGTTTCGGTGCCCGAGCTTTGATAACGGTCTCAGCCGATACCCGATCCCACGAACAACAGACCTGATCCATGGCCGTTCACGATTTTTCCTCCCAGCGCCTGTTCGTAGAGGGGGACCTCGCCGCCGGGATCGAGATCGTCGTGTCCGGGCCGCGCTCTCACTATCTGCAGACGGTTCTCAGGATGCGCCAGGGCGACCTGGTGCTCATATTCAATGGCCGGGACGGGGAATGGCGGGCCCAACTCACCCGGGCGGGAAAGCGGGATGGCGTGCTACTTGTCGAGGCGCAGATCCGCCCACAGGGGAGCGGCCCCGACGTCCACTATCTGTTCGCGCCGCTGAAGCACACCCGGCTCGATTATATGGTGCAGAAGGCCACGGAGCTCGGTGTTCGGCACATGCAGCCTGTGCTGACAAGGCGCACTGTGCCCAACAGGGTCAACCTGGACCGAATGCGAGCCAACATCGTCGAAGCCGCGGAGCAATGCGGCATCTTGCAGATTCCCACGATCGGGGAGCCGATGGAGTTGGACCGGGCGCTGGCCATGCTGGAGGCGGGGCGGCGGCTGATCGTGTGCGACGAGGATGCTCCTGCCGGCAGCCCGGTCGATGTGTTGGCGGCGCTCGAACCGGGCCCTCTGGCCGTCGTGATTGGGCCTGAGGGCGGTTTCGACGATGCGGAACGGGTACGCCTCAGCTTGCATCCGGGGGCTGTGCTGATCTCGCTCGGGCCGCGTATCATGCGGGCCGATACGGCGGCCGTCGCCGCGCTGGCGCTCGTCAATGCGATAGCCGGACGAGGTTGGTAGACATGTCTTTGGTGCAGGGTTGTCGCGGGAATGTCGCACGGCTTGTGTGGCTCTTGATTGGGCTTATAAGCGCTGATCCCTAGTTCTGGTTTCCTGAACTTCGAACTCCTTGGATGTCACCCGAATGGGGCAACGCTGATATGTCGACACGTGAAGCTGGAACAGCAGGTGACCTCGTCTCCTCGATCAACGACCTCGTCGACTGGATCGCGGCTGGGGAAAAGCAGAAATCCAATTGGAGGATCGGCACGGAGCACGAGAAGTTTCCGTTCCGAACAGGCACGCTCGAGCCCATTCCCTACGAAGGCCCCGACGGCATTCAAGCGCTCATGAAAGCGCTGATCGTGCGGTTCGGCTGGCAGCCGATCCTCGAGGGCGACACGCTAATCGCGCTGCGCCGGCCGGGATCGGAGATTGGCCCCGCCGGCACCATCAGCCTCGAGCCGGGCGGTCAATTCGAACTCTCCGGCGCCCCACTTTCGAACCTGCACGAGACGGATGCCGAAACGCAGGAACATCTGATGCAGGTGCTGGCTTGCGGCGAGCGGCTTGGCATCGGTTTCCTCGGCGTCGGCTTCGCACCGACCTGGAAGCTCGCAGACGTGCCTCGCATGCCAAAGCGCCGATATGGCGTGATGACGCGCTATATGCCGAAGGTCGGTAGCCGTGGCCTCGACATGATGTACCGGACGGCGACGATACAGGTGAACCTCGATTTCGCCTCCGAGACCGACATGGTGCGCAAGCTGCGCGTCTCGCTCGCGTTGCAGCCTGTCGCCACCGCGCTATTTGCGTCCTCACCGTTTACCGAGGGCAAGCCGAACGGCTTCAAATCGATGCGCAGCGAAGTCTGGCGCGATACCGACCGGGCCCGTACCGGCATGCTGCCATTCGTGTTCGAGGCTGGAATGGGGTACGAGCGCTACGTCGACTACGCGCTCGATGTACCCATGTACTTCGTCTATCGCGATGGGGAATACATCGATGTGGCGGGGGCCTCGTTCCGCGCGTTTCTCGATGGCAAGCTGGCGCAATTGCCGGGAGAGCGGCCCACGATCGACGACTGGTCGGACCACCTGACCACCCTATTCCCTGAAGTGCGCATGAAACGGTTTCTCGAGATGCGGGGCGCGGACAGCGGCTGCGGAGAGCGCATTCCGGCGCTCTCGGCCTTCTGGGTCGGCCTGCTCTACGACGATGCTGCGCTCGACGCGGCGTGGGACCTTGTCAAGGACTGGACTGCAGAGGCCCGGGAGGGACTACGCGATCGCGTTCCAGCCGGCGGCATGAGCACCCCACTCGATGGATTGGGCATCGGGATGGCATCCATGCTCGAACTGGCAAAGGAGGCCCTCGCCATCTCGTCGGCCGGGCTCGCCTCGCGCGGCATTCGTCGGGCCGACGGGGAAGACGAGCGGGCCTATTTGAAGCCGCTCGAGCATGTGGTGGCCGAGCGGCGTTCACTCGCCAATGAGCTTCTCGCCAATTATCACGGCCGCTGGCAGGGACGCGTCGAGTCGATCTTCGAGGAGTACGGCTTCTGAGCAGCTGGCTGCTGCTCAGCGACTCCGATCCTTACCAGCCGCCTTCACATAGGTTCCCATTAGGACCGCCTCGGCGAGCACGTGGCCCTCCATGGCTTTCAGGATCACCGGCTTGGTTGCGTTCTGGCGCTCGCCTAGCACCGTATCGAGCGCGTAGAGCTTGTGGAAGTAGCGGTGCACGCCGATCGGCGGACACGGGCCGCCATATCCCTCGCGTTTCCAATCATTGATGCCGGATCGCGCACCCTGCGGCAGCGCCGTCGATTGCTCAGGCAGGCCCGGCGTGCCGGGAGGAAGATCGTAGACGACCCAATGAACCCAGGTCATGCGCGGGGCGCGAGGATCGGGTGCGTCGGGATCGTCGATGATCAGCACCAGGCTACGTGTGCCTGGTGGAACGTCCGTCCAGGTCAGGGGCGGAGATATGTCCCTGCCCTCGCATGTATAAACTTGCGGGATATCTGCTCCGTCGGCGAACGCAGGAGAGGTGATCTTCATGGACTTCAGGCCTCCTTCGGTTCGATTGAAGCTTTTCCGGCCATTCTTGGCGGGACAGAGGCAAACCAGGGCTAAATTTCCGGGTGAAGGCCGGGTGAAGGTCTGGCGCCGCCTTCGCCGCGGTTGGCGGCCGGTTCCACCGTTGCCTACCGCCTTCTGCTCGGGTAGCGATATCGCCTCGCGAAGGAGAGCACGATGCAGGATAAATTGCCGGCGGCCAAAAACCTAATCGAAGGAGACAGCGGCCCCTGGGAGGTCGTGATCGGCCTCGAGGTCCATGCCCAAGTGTCGTCGAACTCGAAACTGTTTTCGGGCGCCTCGACCGCGTTCGGCTCCGAACCCAACAGCAACGTCTCCCTCGTTGACGCGGCCATGCCCGGCATGCTGCCCGTCATCAACGAGGAGTGCGTAGCGCAGGCGGTAAGGACAGGCCTCGGCCTCAACGCGCAGATCAACCAGCGCAGCATTTTCGACCGCAAGAACTACTTCTATCCCGACCTTCCGCAGGGCTATCAGATCAGCCAGTACAAGCACCCAATCGTAGGCGAGGGCGAAATTGAGATCGAAGCCGACGGGGAGACGCTGACCGTCGGCATCGAGCGCCTACACCTCGAGCAGGACGCCGGCAAGTCGATCCACGACCAGCACCCCGATTATACCTACGTCGATCTCAACCGCTCGGGCGTCGCGCTGATGGAGATCGTGTCGAAGCCCGATCTCCGCTCGTCGAAGCAGGCTCAGGCCTACGTGACGAAACTCAGGACGATCCTGCGCTATCTCGAGACGTGCGACGGCGACATGGAGAAGGGCAACCTCCGCGCCGACGTCAACGTGTCTGTCAGGAAGCCCGGCGCGCCGTTCGGAACGCGCTGCGAGATAAAAAACGTCAACTCGATCCGTTTCATCGGTCAGGCGATCGAAGCCGAAGCGCGCCGTCAGATCGAAATCATCGAGGGCGGCGGGAAGATCGACCAGGAGACCCGCCTGTTTGATCCGAACAAGGGCGAAACTCGCGCGATGCGGAGCAAGGAAGAAGCGCACGATTATCGCTATTTCCCCGACCCCGACCTGCTGCCACTCGAGTTCAGCGAAGCGTATGTCGCGGATCTGAAGTCCCACCTGCCCGAGCTGCCAGACGCCAAGAAGGCGCGGTTCGTAAATGACTACGGCCTTTCGACCTACGACGCGGGCGTGCTTGTCGCCGAGAAGGCCAACGCCGCCTATTTCGAAGCCGTCGCCAAAGGCCGAGACGGCAAAACCGCGGCGAACTGGGTCATCAACGAGCTTTTCGGGCGCCTCAACAAGGAAGGCAAAGGGATTGAGGAAACGCCGGTCTCCGCGAACCAGCTCGGCGGCATCATCGACTTGATCGCTGCGGGCACCATTTCGGGAAAGATCGCAAAGGACCTGTTCGAAATCCTGTGGGTGGAGGGCGGCGACCCGGCGGAGATCGTCGAGGCTCGCGGCATGAAGCAGGTCACCGACATGGGGGCGATCACGGCGGCCGTCGACGCGATCATTGCCGCCAACCCCGACAAGGTGGAGCAGGTCAAGGCAAAGCCGACGATGCTCGGCTGGTTCGTCGGCCAAGTCATGAAGCAGACCGGCGGCAAGGCGGCCCCGGGAGCGGTGAGCGATCTCTTGAAGGCCAAGCTCGGGATCGAGTGAGGCACTTGCTGTTGTCGAGCGGGAACGGCAAGCCACGGCTTTGCATTTTGCGCGGCGTCAATCGCGGGGGCGACCGATCGTGAAACACTGTCGCGCGTTGGACGTCATCAGCGTGTGTCGGGAGGCTTCGCCGTGCAGAAGGCATCAATTGCCGCGGCCGTAACCATTGTGTCGCTGCTCTCGTACGGCGATGCAATGGCACTTGGAGTGGGATTGGCGTGTGATCGATTGCAGATCGAGCACGCCATTTTGGCCGGCGGACCGCAGGCGAGGCTCATACGATTTCTTGACCGCCACCAGGTAGATAATTCTACACTGCCTGACATGCCTGGGCTACTGCTCGCCCAGGCGCAGGCAGAGCTGATTTTTCAAGAGAAGTGCTCGAACTGCCACGGGACGGTGGAGAGTTTTGCGCGAAAATCACTGACGGTGCGCGAGGGGGGCGTGATCGGCGTCAAGACAAAGGTGCCCATCGCCACATTCCTGAAGCGACATCGTTCCCTAACGGCGGAGGAGGCCCAGACCGCCATCGAAAACCTTATCCGCGTGCTCAGCGAATCGGGGCGGGGCCCCGGCGGGGCGGCGGGACAGAAGTCCCGCGAGCCGCCGAAGTGAGTTGCGCACTCACGCCAACTCCCACTTGTCCCGCCAAGCCGATGTCACGTAGTTGATGATCAGCGACTTTCGCACGCCCTCGAACGGGTGGTGACCCGCCGCGTGCCATGTCGTCTTTCCGGGAATGAAGATCACTCCGAGGTTGCGCCCATAGGGAGCCGTGCCGACATATTTGAAGTCGGGCGGTCCTTGATGGATGTCGGTTCCCGAGAGGCGCAGCGCCGGGTCGTCGGAGAGATAGACCAGCATCGTGAATTTCTTGACGAAGATGTCCGTGTGCGGCTCCAGCCAAAAGCCCGGCGTGTCCTGGCAGTATTCGATGCGGAGGTGGGCATCCGACAAGTCGGCGCCGGTCTCTCGCTCAATGGCGGCGCGAACGCCAGCATCTTTGAAGCCAGCGGCGAGGCGAGCCAAGACGGGATACTTCGCCTGGTTCTCCGGCGTGCAGTAGACCCGCAGGGCGTTGTTTGTCTCGCGCTTTCCGTTAAACACGGCGCCATCTGCCGGGGCGATCGGCAATGACACAAGCGCGTCCACGTCGGCCTGCGGAATGGCGCTGGTCAGCAGCCAGTAGCGAAAGGGCCACGTTTCGCGCTTGGAGTTTTCGAGGCAGCTCAAAAACGTTTCGGAAACGGATGCTTCGGCAGGCGGGACCTCGGCGGCGCGTGCGGTGCTCATCATGTCATTTCCCTCGGTAGAAGAACGGGACGAGTTTCTTGATCTTGGCAGACAGGCTGTGGCGGCCGAGGTGACGGGTCAGCGCTTCGTCGGATCGAACCCAGTTGAACATCACGTAGCGGCGCTGACCGACGAATGGCTTGTGGCCGTGCCAGGAGTTGTTCGCGACCTTGAAGGAGGCAAACGTTCCGCCATTGGGTGGGATTTCGGCGAGGTAGTCCTCAAGGTCGTCACCGCGGCGCAGGAGCCTTAGCCGGCCGCCACTCTCGTCCCAATGATCGTTGAGGTAGAGCAGGCAAGTGACGACCTTGTCCTTGGTGTCGGTGTGGATGCGGCCGTCCTTCTGCTGCGCGTGTCCGCGCACGGTGACCATCAGCGGAAGCCCCTCGAGATCGACGCCGAATTTTTCGCCGATCAACCGCGCCAGCTCGGGCGAGCGGACATCGTCAATGAGCCGTGCGAAAGCCCCGTGGCACTCGACGGCCGATAGAGGGAAGATTCCCGGCTTGTCGATCTTTGGAAAGTCCGTGCCGATGGCCTCAATATCGGCCTTCGACAGGACGTCGCTTACCGTGAAGAACTCGAACGGCTCCCGGGTGACTTGAGCCTCCCGGATGACGTCGTGAGCAATCATGGATACTCCCTCGGGGAATGCGGCACGGGGGAATTGGTAGCGCCGGTGAGCGGTGCCGAAGGCAGTTCGATGCCGGAGCGGCTCCAGGATATTGCTCCCAGGCCGTTCGATCGGCGAAACCGACACCTCTGGCTTGTTCCTACTCGGAGAGAGCGAGCGCCCGGTGCGAGCCTCCGGCACGCCTCCGTCTCCCGTCGTCTTCCCTCCAAATGAACTCCCACCCGGCCCCCCGTTTGCCGTGGATTTCGTCTCTAGCGCAAGGAACGCTAAGGGCACGGAGGATTCAGGTTTTGATCCGCGTCAAGCCACTTCGACCGGATCGCCGCAGTTGGTCCGGCATGGATCAGGGGACTGGGCTAGGCGAATGGCCGAGCGACGATCGCAGGCTATCGAGGCGGGTCTAATGGCCGCCCGACGCGATCAGAACATGTTGAGCGCGAGGCGTGCCTCGTCCGACATGCGCCCATGGTGCCAAGGGGGATCGAAGACGAGATTGACCTTGGTGTGGGACACACCGGGGACGGAATTGACAGCGTTCTCGACCCAGCCCGGCATTTCGGCGGCGACGGGGCAACCTGGCGACGTCAATGTCATATCGACTTTGACCGTACGGTCGTCCTCGATATCGATCGCGTAGATAAGGCCCAGTTCGTAGATGTCGGATGGGATCTCGGGATCGTAGACGGTCTTCAGGGCCGCGATGATATCGGCCGTCATCCGCTCGATCTCCTCGACCGGAAGCGCCGACGCGTTTGCCGTATCGGTCACAGGATCCGGTTGCGAGGCGGGGGCGGATGCTGCCGCCGCGGCGGCAGCATCCGCTACTACTTTGTTTTCGGTCATCGTATCGGCCTTTCTCAGGCGAACAACTCGTGCGCCTTCTTCAGGCTTTCGACCAATGTGTCGACCTCTGCCTTGGTCGAGTACATGGCAAAGGACGCCCGGCAGGTCGCCGGGACACCGAGCCGCTCCATCAACGGCTGCGCGCAATGATGTCCGGCACGAACCGCAACGCCCGACCGGTCTACGATGGTCGCCACGTCATGAGGGTGCAGACCCGCGATGCTGAAGGAGCAGATGGCGCCTTTTCCCCGTGCCGTACCATGCATCGTCAGCCAATCGAGCTCGGCCAGCCGTTGTTGCGCATAGGCGGCGAGCATCGCCTCGTGCGCCGCGATGCGGTCTCGCCCCACCTGCATCATGTAGGAAAGCCCGGCCGCAAGTCCAACGGCCTCGACGATCATCGGCGTCCCCGCCTCGAAGCGGTGCGGCGGCGTGTTGTAGGTAATGGTGTCGACAGTGACCTTATCGATCATGTCGCCGCCGCCTTCGAAGGGCGGCATCCGATCGAGATACTCGCGCTTCGCCCACAGGACGCCTATGCCCGACGGACCGTAGGTCTTATGGCCGGTGAATACGAAGAAATCGCAACCGAGGTCACGGACGTCGACCGGCATGTGGACGGCCGACTGGCTGCCATCGACCAGGACCGGGATGCCACGCGCATGCGCTATCCTGACGATCTCCTTGATCGGGTTGACCGTGCCCAGGACGTTCGACATTTGCGTGATCGCGACGATCTTGGTTCGCGGCGACAGCAGCCGCTCGAACTCCTCGAGGATGAGCTCGCCGCGGTCGTCGATGGGCGCCCACTTCAACACGGCGCCACGCCGCTCGCGGAGGAAGTGCCACGGGACGATGTTGGCGTGGTGCTCCATGATCGAGAGCACAATCTCGTCGCCTTCGCCGACGACGAGCCCGCCATAGGATTGGGCGGCGACGTTTATCGCGGCCGTCGCGTTGTGGGCGAAGACGATTTCGTCGACGCTGCCCGCGTTCAGAAAGCGGCGTACCGTCTCGCGTGCATCCTCGTATTTCGCCGTCGCCGTGTTCGAGAGATAGTGAAGTCCGCGATGGACGTTCGCGTACTCGAACCGGTAGGCGTGGTCCATCGCTTCCAGAACCTGGCGCGGCTTTTGGGCCGAGGCCGCGTTGTCGAGATAGACCAGCGGTTTGCCGTAAACTTCTCGGAACAGAATCGGGAAATCGGCCCTGATCCTGGCAACGTCATAGGCTTTCTCGCCCGTCACGCTGTTCGCGGCTGCCACGCTCTCAAAGCCCATGGAGACCGTTATCCTTTTTTCGTGGGGTCATCCCACAGTTGAAAGCCACGTCTCGGCGCTCGACACCAACGCCGCCCTGACCCCGTCGTTCTCCACCCGGTCGATGGCCTCGCCGATGAAGGCGCGGATCAGCAGCGCCTTCGCCTCGGCGCGGGGGATTCCGCGCGACTGACAGTAGAATAGCAGATCTTCGTCGATTTCGGCCGCCGTCGATCCGTGCCCGCAGATGACGTCGTCCGCATAGATCTCGAGCTCGGGTTTGGAATCAAATTCCGCGTCCGGCGAGAGCATCAGCACGCGGGCCATCTGCTTGCCGTCGGTCTTCTGTGCCTGGGGACGGACGACGATCCGGCCCTGGAAAATGCCCCGGGCGTTTCCGTCGAGCACGCCTGAGAACAGCTCGCGGCTCTCGCAGTGTGGAACGGCGTGGTCGACGGTCAGAGTGGTGTCTATGTGGTCGGCCCCGCGCCCCAGGAATACGCCGGAGATGTCGAGCTTCGATCCCTCGCCGGCGAACGAGACCGCGAGCTGGTTGCGGGCGAGAGACACGCCCGATGTGAGCTGGAAGGCGCGATAGACGGCATCCTTGCCGAGCCGGGCGATCCAGTTCGACAGGTGCGTCACCCGTCCACCCTCGACCGTCGCCTTGACGTGCACGAGACGCGCTCCGTCGGCGACCGATACCTCAGTCAGGGCATTGGTCTGGCCATCCAGCGCGGAGCCCGGCAGCGTCACGAACAGCTCGACGATGGTTGCATCGGCGCCGACTTCGACGTCGATGCGGTTGCGGACCGTCGAAAGCCTGGCGTCGCGCCCGGCCGCAAGCGAGATGACGAGGAGCGGCTTTTCCAGAACGGTACCGGCGGGAACGCGGATGACCGCGCCGTCGGTGACGAACGCCGTGTTGAGCGCCACGACCGCGTCGTCCGTGAGCGGGACGAGCGCATCAATCGACGCCGACAGCGGGGTCACGGAAATGCTCTCGACGCCGGTCAGGTTGGAGAGCGGGGCCCGATAGTGTCCATTTACGAACACGATCCGCGCCGCATCCATATCCATGAAGGGGCCCATGGCGACGATCAGGTCGCCAACCGTCAGCTTGGCCGAATCGTCGGTGGAGGGCTGGGCCGGATCCTTCAGGACGGCGCGCAGGTCGGTGTACTTCCATTCCTCGATGCGGCGATGGGGCAGGCCGTATTCGGTAAATGCAGCGATCGCAGCCCGGCGCGCGCTTGCTACGTCCGGGCCGCCCGGCAACGCGGGAAGAGCCGCCTGGAACTGCTCGGCCAACGCCAATTCTGCCTTGGTCTTCATCACCGCGACGGACATTTCGCTCTCCATGGGTGTAGCGCCCGTCATGCCGCGTCCATGAACTCAGCGTACCCGGATTTCTCCAGGTGCTTGGCCAGTTCCTTGTCGCCCGTCTTCTGAATGCGGCCATGCGCGAGGACGTGCACTTTGTCGGGCACGATGTAGTCGAGCAGGCGCTGGTAGTGCGTGATCACGAGCATCGCGCGATCGGGCGAGCGGAGCGCGTTGACGCCCTGCGAGACGATCTTCAGGGCGTCGATGTCGAGGCCGGAGTCGGTTTCGTCGAGCACGCACAGCGTCGGCTCGAGCATGGCCATCTGGAGTATCTCTGAGCGCTTCTTCTCGCCGCCGGAGAAGCCGACGTTGACGGGTCGCTTCAGCATCTCGACGTCAATGTTGAGCTTGCCGGCCCGCTCTCGGACGACCTTCATGAACTCAGGCGTCGTGTATTCGTCCTGGCCGCGCTTCTTACGGACGGAATTGGCGGCGGTGCGCAGGAACGTCAGCCCGGCCACGCCGGGGATCTCCATGGGATACTGGAATGCGAGAAAGACCCCCTTGGCCGCCCGCTCGTCCGGCTCCATCTCGAGGATCGATTCCCCATTCCACAGAATGTCCCCGTCGGTCACGACGTAGCCGTCGCGGCCGGCGAGCACGTAGGCGAGCGTGGACTTGCCCGAACCGTTGGGGCCCATGATGGCGTGAACCTCGCCCTTGGGAACGACGAGGTCGAGGCCCTTCAGGATGACCTTGTCCTCGTCCTCGAGCTTCACGTGCAGGTTCTTGATCTCAAGCATTTGTCTCTGACCGCTCACACGATGCGTTGGATATTGATTTCGGGTTCTGTCTCGTTTCCGGCGGCGACCATGGCCCCCGGTATTTTCGTAATGTCACGGACGCCGGCAAACGGAGTTGGCGCTCGCGCGTCAGCCGACGCTGCCTTCGAGCGAGATTCCGATCAATTTCTGCGTCTCGGCCATGAACTCCATGGGCAACTGCTGGAGCACATCGCGGACGAAGCCGTTGACGACGAGGGCGACCGCCTCTTCCTGCGACAGTCCGCGCTGCATGCAGTAGAACAGCGTGTCCTCGGAGATCTTCGATGTCGTGGCCTCGTGCTCGAAGTGCGCGCTCGAGTTTTTGGCCTCGATATACGGCACGGTGTGGGCGCCGCACTTATCGCCGATCAGGAGGGAGTCGCAGTTCGTGAAGTTGCGGGCGTTGGTTGCCTTGCGGTGGGCCGATACGAGACCGCGATAGGTATTTTGCGAGTGACCGGCGGCGATGCCCTTGGAGATGATCCGGCTCGAGGTGTTCTTGCCGAGGTGGATCATCTTGGTGCCGCTGTCGACCTGCTGGTAGCCGTTCGATATCGCTATCGAGTAGAACTCACCGCGGCTGTTGTCGCCGCGCAGGATGCAGCTTGGATACTTCCAGGTGATGGCCGAGCCCGTCTCGACCTGGGTCCAGGAGATCTTCGAGTTCGCGCCGCGGCAGTCGCCACGCTTGGTGACGAAGTTATAGATGCCGCCCTTGCCGTTCTTGTCGCCTGGATACCAGTTCTGGACCGTCGAGTACTTGATCTCGGCATCGTCGAGGGCGACCAGTTCCACGACGGCGGCGTGGAGCTGATGTTCGTCACGCATCGGCGCGGTGCAGCCCTCGAGGTAGGACACGTAGCTGCCCTTGTCGGCGATGATCAATGTGCGCTCGAACTGGCCGGTATTCTTGTCGTTGATGCGGAAGTAGGTCGACAGCTCCATCGGGCAGCGCACACCAGGTGGCACGTAGACGAACGAACCATCCGAGAAGACGGCCGAGTTCAATGCTGCGTAGAAGTTGTCGGACTGCGGCACGACCGAGCCGAGGTACTTGCGCACCAGCTCGGGGTGCTCGCGCAAGGCCTCCGAGATCGAGCAGAATATGACGCCGGCCTTGGCGAGCTCCGCCTTGAAGGTCGTCGCGACGGAGACGCTGTCGAATACGGCGTCTACGGCCACGCGCGGCCTGCTCGGGTCTTCCTTGACGCCGGCCAGGATCTTCTGCTCGGAGAGCGGGATGCCGAGCTTCTCGTAGGTGGCGAGGATCTCGGGATCGATCTCGTCGAGGCTCTTGGGCGCCGTCTTCGATTTCGGAGCTGAATAATAATACAGCTCCTGGAAGTCGATTTTGGGATATTCGACCTTTGCCCAGGTCGGCTCGGTCATGACCTTCCAGCGCTGGAAGCTGTCCAGACGCCATTCGAGCATCCAATCGGGCTCGTTCTTCTTGGCGGAGATGAAGCGGATGGTCGATTCATCGAGCCCCTTTGGCGCGCGATCGGCCTCGATATCGGTCTCGAACCCGTACTTGTACTGGTCGACGTCGACGCCTTTGACCTGTTCGATCGTCTGTTGAACCGCGGGCATTGCTCAGCCTCCACTTGCCGCCGACAGGGTTGCCCCTCGGCTCGTCAAAATTCGTTCTTCAATAGCGCTCGAGCGGTCTGCCGGATTGCTCCGGAGATCACCTTTTATGATCTCACCCCAAGCCGCGAGAAATCCGTCGACGTCGTCCGTCGTGTTTTCCGGCCCGAGACTGACCCGGATCGCTCCCCGTGCCAACGCGGGATCGACGCGCATGGCCAAAAGAACATGACTTGTTCCGACCTTGCCCGACGAGCAGGCCGCACCGGCGCTTACCGCGAAGCCTGCTAGGTCGAGCTTGATCACCATGAGCTCCGCCGTGCGGCCCGCGACGGCGATGGCGCTGGTGTTGGGGAGCCTCGGCGCACCCTCGCCGAACACAACAGCCTCCGACGTCCGCGCCCTGATACCCGCTTCCAGACGATCGCGAAGTTCTGCGATCCGGCCCGCCTCGGACAGGATCGTCCGCGCCCGGTGCGCGGCGGCGCCGAAGCCCGCAATCGCGGGCACGTTTTCCGTTCCGGCGCGACGGCGGCGTTCCTGCCCCCCCCCTGAGAGCAATGGCGGCACATTTATGCCGTCGCGGATCACCATGGCGCCGATGCCCTTCGGGCCACCGAGCTTGTGGGCGGAGATGACAAGCGTGTCGGCGCCAAGCGCTTCAATTTCGACTGGAATCCGACCTGGAGCCTGTACGGCGTCGCAATGCAGATGCGCGCCATACTCACGCGCCAGCGCCGCCAGATCGGCGACCGGCTGGATGACGCCCGTCTCGTTGTTCGCGAGCTGGATCGCAACGACGGTGGCGGAACCGTCGCCGGTGTCGCGCTCGCGCCCATCCCGCAAGCAGTCGGCAAATGCACCAATATCCACGACACCGTCCCGGTCGACCGGGATGTCGATCACCCGACAACCGGATGCCGCCAGTGGGGCGAGCACGCTGTCATGCTCGGTGGCGGGGCGGTAGGCGCGGTCGAAGCCGGATCGCAGTGCGGAGACATTTCCCTCGGTGGCGCCACTGGTGAATACGACTTCCGACGGGTCGGCGCCGACGAGGGCTGCGACTTCCTCGCGCGCGGCTTCGATTAAGCTGCGCAGCCGCCTGCCCTCCATGTGGACGGAGGATGCGTTCCCAATCCCGTCCATGGCGTCGCACATGGCTGTCCGGGCCTCGGGAAGCAGGGGAGCCGAAGCGTTGTAATCGAGGTATGTGCGACCGCTAGCCAAGTCCTGACCTGATCCTCACGTCCAACCCTGGTGCTGCACCGCCCGCCGCTAAGCTCACGAGGGCTGCGCAAAGCACTTGCGGCCTCGGCCGGTGCATGTGCTAAAGCTCGAACACTGCAACCCGGCCTTGACCAAAGTGGATGCAGCAGAGTTTCGAATGGTTCTAAACTAGCTTATGGAAACGCCGGCCACCGAAGTCAAGGAAAGCGCCGGTCAAGAGTTGGTTATGACCGCGTCATTGTTTGCCTGGGGCACCTTTCCCACCAGATGGTCGATCAACATGCCCATTCGTTATACGCCAGGCGGATCATTGGACGCGGGGCACAGTTAACCAGCGCATCGAACCGGCACGTTCGAACCAGACGGGGCCAGATGCGCGGCCGAGCCATCGACCACAACCGCTAGATCACCGATCGAATTCGATCCTCGACACGGCAATTACAGACCAAACAAGAAATCGGATCCACGAGCCCTATGCCCGAACTCATCATCAACGGACCGGCCGGACGGCTGGAAGCACGCTATCACCACGAGGGTGCCAGCGACAGCCCGATCGCGCTCATCCTGCACCCGCACCCCCAGTTCGGCGGCACGATGAACAATCAGGTCGTCTACAGCCTATATTACACGTTCGTGCAGCGCGGTTTCTCCGTCCTGCGATTCAATTTCCGCGGTGTCGGCCGCAGCCAGGGCGTCTATGACGGCGGCCCGGGCGAACTTTCGGATGCGGCAAGCGCACTCGACTGGCTGCAGCTCGTCAATCCGGACGCGCGGACGTGCTGGATCGCCGGCGTGTCGTTCGGCACATGGATCGCCATGCAGCTTCTGATGCGGCGGCCGGAAATCGAGGGCTTCATCTGCGTTGCCCCGCCGTCGAACCTCTATGACTTCTCCTTCCTCGCGCCCTGTCCCTCCTCGGGCATCATGATCAACGGCGACAAGGATCGCGTCGTGCCGACACAGTCGGTTGCCGACCTCACCGCCAAGCTCAAGACCCAGCGCGGCATCAAAATCGACCATGAGGTCATTCCCGGCGCGAACCACTTCTTCGAGAGCAAGACCGAGGAACTCAACACCGTCGTCGGCAGCTATCTCGACATGCGCCTCGCCAAGGCCGCGCAGGAGCGCAAGACCGCCAAGGACCGCGCGCGAGAGGCAGAGCGCGACAAACAGCGCGAGGCGGAGATCGAGGAGTTCGTGGACGCGGGAGCCGCGGCAGGCGACGACGACGAGGATTGACCGCCGTCACAACCGCACCTTGGGGTGGTTGACAACAGGGGCTCGTTGATTATTCGACTGCGGATAATCAGTTGAACTTCATTCGCCTTTGGGGGCTTGATCCTGGGCAGCAGCCGCGGGGTCAGAGGCACGGGGCGGACTGATGTGCGGCGTGTTGTTGGTGGTGACTACGGGGCCCGGCTCGATGGCGATAGTTGCGGTCGGCGTAGCCTCGATCGTGCTCCTGGCGCTCGCGCTCGGAGGGTTGCGGTATGCGATCGTGCATCCGCGCCATCCCGGGCGGCGCCAACTGCCTCCCCTCAATGAGGACGAGCGCGCGCTCGTGGGCCGGCTCCGTACGCACGTCCACGCCATCGCAAGCCGTCCGCACAATCTCTACTTCCGCGATGCGCTGGACGAAGCGGCGGCCTACATCGAACAGGCTCTCCAGGAGGCGGGCTTCGAACCGCTGCGGCATTGCTTCCCGTGTGCCGGGCATATGGTCCGAAACATCGAGGTCGTGATCGCGCCGCCGGGGGTATCGCCGGCCCTGCCAACGATCGTCATGGGGGCCCACTACGACAGCCCCGACGACAGTCCGGGGGCAAACGACAACGGCACCGGTGTCGCCGCGCTCATCGAGATCGCCAGGGGGCTCAGGGCCGTCGCGGGGCTTCGCTTTCGCGTGCGGCTCGTATTCTTCGTCAACGAGGAACAGCCCTGGGGCAAAACGGCCGACATGGGAAGCCTGCGTCATGCTCGATCGCTCAAGGAGAGTGGCGAAGTCGTCGTCGGTATGTTCGCCCTCGAGACCCTTGGACATTTCTCGGATGTGCCCGGCAGCCAAAGGTTTCCGTACCCGTTCGGGCTTCTCTACGGAGACAGGGGGGACTTCGTCGCCTTCGTCGGTCTGCCGCGGGCCCGATCGATCGTGCATCGGGCGGTTCGAATTTTCCGAAAGGTTTCTCCGGTTCCCTCGATCGGCGGCGTTGCGCCCGGGGCCATCGAGGGGATCGATCTGTCCGACCACTGGGCCTATGATCAAATGGGGTTCCCCGCCTGCATGGTGACCGACACCGCGCCGTTCCGGAACCCCTACTACCACCAGACTTACGACACGCCCGACACGGTCGACTACGCCATGCTGGCCCGCGTCACTTTGGGTCTGACGGCCATGCTTGAGGTAATGGCGACCGAACCGCCCCCGGCGCGCAACGTGAGTGCGGGGTCATAAAGTTGCGCTCATCGGTCGGATAGTTGCTGCCTCGGGCGGGGCACGCCCGTTCCACCGCACCTCATCGACACCACATTCGGAAGCCCTTCATGAAGTCGCTCATCGTGGTTTCAATGCTCGCCTCTCTCGCGCTACCTGTCGCTGCCAGCGCTCAGACTGCTCCCGCGCCGCCTGCTCCGGGGCCGGCCGGTCCGACAGCAACAGGCGAGGCCGCGCCTTCACCCGAGGAGCTGGCCTCGCGTGCCCGGTTTCGCAGTTCCTGCGGCCCCTTCATCAAGTCGCATTGCGCCAACGTTTTCAGCGGCAACGCCGTGACGCCAGAGGAGCGCCGGGACCAGCGCGGGAAGGTTCGCGCGTGCCTTTCCGCCAATAAGGACGTCCTATCGGCGGACTGCAGAACCGCGCTTGCCGAGCGCGAAGCCGCGGCGGCGGCACGGGCGCGCTAGTCTCAGCGGTCGCAGCCGCCTCACTCAGCCGTCGAGGGCCGGTGCCTTCACAAGCACGCCTCCGGTCAGCGGCTCTGAAACGCCTGTCGTGCCCGGGAACGTAATCGGCAGGCGCTCCAGCGAGCGGACCGCGAGAAAACCCCACGCCTCCGCCTCCAGACTGTCGCCGGCGAACCCGACCGCCTCGGCAGGCACCACCGCTCGTTCAACTCTCTCGGCGATCATCCGCATCAGGGTCGCGTTGCGCCGTCCGCCGCCGGCAATGACCCACAACGCGGGCTCATCCTTCATGTGCTCGCGCGCCCTGCCGATACCGCCGGCGGTGAAGGCCGTCAGTGTCGCCGCCCCGTCCTCGAGGCTCATCCACTCCACCGTGTCGGGGATGAACGCGGATCGGTCGAGCGATTTCGGGGGCAGCATGCCGAAATAGGAGTGCGAGAGAAAGAAACGGACCACGTCCTCGTTCACCTGGCCGCGGGCAGCCGTCGCGCCGTCCTCGTCGAGCGGACGGCCTGTCCGGCGCGACATCCAGTCATCGATCAGCGCGTTTCCGGGGCCGGTGTCGAATGCGACCAGCTCGCCGTCCTCGCCGATATACGTCACGTTGGCGATGCCGCCGATATTGACGATGGCGACGGGACGCTCGGGCAGACCGGCGGCAAGCGCTCGATGATAAACCGGCACCAGCGGAGCGCCCTGCCCCCCCGCGTCCATGTCGTCGGCTCGCAAGTCGTAGACCACAGGAAGGGCGGTCAGTTCGGCCAGCCGCCGGCCGTCGCCCAGCTGCACCGTGAAGCCCGGCTCACGGATCTCATAAGGAACGCCCTCCGGCGTCGTCTCGACATGCACCGCCGGGGGCACGTGGAGCACCGTCTGGCCATGGTAGCCGATGATATCAATGTCCGCCCGGGAGATTTCATGCTTGCGTCGGAAGGCATTGACCGCAGAAGCATTGAGCTCGGTCAGCTCGATTTCGAGTGCGACGAGCCCTTCAGAGCGCTCGAAGCGGGAGCGCAGGGATCGGGCCTCCACCAGCCCCGCCTTCAGACGGGCCCGCATCTCCTCGGGATAGGGGAAGCGCATGGCCGGTCCGCGCTTGCCCAGTGTCTCACCGTCCGTCTCGATCAACGCGACATCGATGCCGTCCATCGAGGTGCCACTCATCAGGCCCAGCGCGCGCCTCATCTTGCCCATCACCTTGCCCATCTGGTCCGTTGCCTGTAACCGGCTCTTTTCCTGAACCTCACCCTGACGGCACCCAATGTCGAGCCCAAAATCCGAGTTTCTCAAGACCCTCCACGAGCGGGGCTTCATCCACCAGACCTCGGACGAGGCGGGGATCGATGCGCTCGCAGCGAAGGGCAGCCTCGTCGCCTACGTCGGCTACGACTGCACGGCGCCATCGCTTCACGTCGGACACCTGCTCCCGACCTTGATGCTGCACTGGATGCAGGTGACGGGCGCGGGCCGGCCAATCACATTGATGGGCGGCGGCACGACACGCGTCGGCGATCCCTCCGGCAAGGATGAAACGCGGGCCTTGCGGTCGATCGAGGAGATCGACGCCAACAAGGCCAGCATCAAAGCGTTCTTCGCCAGGGTGCTGAAGTTCGGGGACGGTCCGGGCGAAGCCGCCATGCTGGACAACGCAGAGTGGCTCGCTCCGCTCAACTACATCGATTTTCTTCGCGAGGTTGGCCGCCACTTCTCGGTCAACCGGATGCTGAGCATGGATTCGGTGAAGCTCCGGCTCGAGCGCGAGCAGGAACTCTCCTTCATCGAGTTCAACTACATGCTGCTGCAGTCCTACGACTTCGTCGAGCTTGCCCGCCGGCATGGCTGCAACCTGCAGATGGGCGGCTCTGACCAGTGGGGCAACATCGTCATGGGCGCCGATCTCGGCCGCCGCATGGGGACGCATCAGCTCTATGCGCTGACGTGCCCGCTGCTGACGACATCTTCGGGCGCGAAGATGGGCAAGACGGCCCAGGGCGCCGTCTGGCTCAACGAGGCGCAGTTGTCAGCCTACGACTACTGGCAATACTGGCGCAACACGGAGGACGCCGACGTCGGGCGGTTCCTGCGGTTATTCACGACGCTGCCAATGGGCGAGGTCGTTCGGCTGGCAGCCCTCGGCGGGGCGGAGATCAACGAAGCCAAGAAGGTGCTCGCGACGGAGGCAACCGCGCTGATCCACGGCCGCGAGAAGGCCGCGGCGGCGGCCGAGACCGCGCGGCAGGCGTTCGAGCAGGGCGCCGCTGCCGAGGGCCTGCCCGTCATCACCGCCGACCTCGAGGCCGGGATCGGCATCTTGAAGCTCGCCGTCGACGCGGGGCTCGCGTCCTCCAACGGCGAAGCTCGCAAGGCGATCGCCAACAGCGGGCTTGCCCTCAACGGGGCCAAGGTTGCCGATCCTACCTACACGGTGACGACGAAGGATCTCGTCGACGGGCAGGCCAAGCTTTCGATGGGCAAGAAGCGCCATGTGCTGGTGAAGTCGGGTTGACAATCATAGGCACGACCGAGGACCCTTCGAGCATGCGATCCTGCATGGTTCGGAGGGAACGACTTGGCGGCACCCATCAATATCCCAGCCTATAGCGATGCGCTCGTCGTGCTGGCGACTGCTGGCGTAGTCGTGCCGCTCGTCAAGCGTTGGGGCATCAGCCCCGTTCTGGGCTATCTGTTCGCGGGGGCGCTGCTCGGTCCGCTCGGTCTCGGCTCGTTCGTGCGCGATATTCCCATATTGTACTGGCTGACGATCGGGGATGCTAAAAACGTCTCCGGCATCGCCGATCTCGGCGTCGTCTTCCTGCTGTTCCTCATCGGCATCGAACTTTCCTACGAGCGCCTGATGTCCATGCGCCGGCTCGTGTTCGGGCTCGGCGGCCTGCAGGTGCTCGTGACCACGGCGCTTCTGGCGCTGATCGTCGCCGCGTCGGGGGTCAGGGGGCCGGTCGCGCTGATGATCGGGGCGTGCCTTGCGCTTTCATCCACGGCGATCGTGCTCGAGGTGCTCTCGCTGCAGGGCCGGCTGACGTCGAGCGCCGGCCGGACGAGTTTCGCCGTGCTCCTCGCCCAGGATCTCGCGGTCATCCCTTTGCTGATGTACATTTCGATCCTCGGCGCAGACAAAGGTAGCTCGGTACTTGGCAGCATCGGTGTCGCGCTCGCCCAGGCCGCGGCTGCGGTGGGCGTCATCGTACTCATCGGGCGAACACTGCTGCGGCCCTTGTTTCGGCTCGTCGCCAACGCGCAGTCGAGCGAACTTTTCATCGCCACCACGCTGTTCGTCATCGTCGGTACCGGCGTGCTGGCCGCCGTGGCCGGAATGTCGATGGCGCTAGGCGCTTTCGTCGCCGGAATTCTTCTGGCCGAGACGGAGTTCCGCAAGGCCATCGAAGCCACGATCGAGCCATTCAAGGGGCTACTTCTCGGCCTCTTCTTCTTCACCGTCGGAATGTCCATCGATGCTCGCGAGTTGCTGCGACAGCCCCTGCTGCTGCTGGCCTGCGTCGCAGGGCTCATTGCGGTCAAGGCGGGCGTGCTGTTCGCCATCGCAAGGCTCTTCAGCGTGTCCCGGGCGGCGGCGTTCGAGACGGCGCTGTTGCTTGGGCCGGGGGGAGAATTCGCGTTCGTGGGTCTCGGGCTCGCCTCAACGCTCGGCATCATCAATGGCTCGACCGAGAGCTTCGTGCTCGCCGTCGCCTCGCTGACCATGATGCTGATCCCGGTTCTTTCGGGGCTGGCAAAGCGCCTCATACCGAAGATCGCGGTCGCGAAGCCGGCCGATCCGGCATTGTCGGTCCAGCCTGAGCCGCAACAGAAGCACGCTATCGTCGTGGGGTATGGCCGCGTTGGAAAGGTCGTGAGCGACATGCTTGAGACGCACGGCGTGCCCTATACCGCGACGGACCAGGACCCCTCGACGATTGCGGAGGAGCGGCAACGCGGGAAGCCCGTCTACTACGGGGACGCCAGCAATCCGGCGTTTCTCCTGGCGTGCGGGCTGAACGATGCCTCGGGCGTCATCGTGACGATCCATACGCAGACGGTAATCGACGACATCGTGACCGCGGTGCGTGAGTTGAGGCCCGACATTCTGATCGTTTCTCGTGCCCGCGACGCAGAGCACGCCCGACACCTCTACTCCATCGGCGTGACGGATGCCGTGCCCGAGACGGTCGAGGCGAGCCTCCAGTTGTCCGAAGCCGCTCTCGTCGGGCTCGGTGTGCCGACCGGTCCGGTTATCGCATCGGTGCACGAAAAGCGCGACGAGTTCCGCAACGTGCTTCAGGCAGGCGTGCGCGGGGTCAAGGGGGTGGGGCGGCATTCGATCCGAGCCCGGGAACCGAGCCAGGCATGAGCCTTCCGCAAGTGATGCGGAACTCGTCACATTCGGCTTACTGGGAGGCGGCGGGCGGCGGCGGTGCGGCGGTCTGCTCGCCTTCCGGCGTCGCGAGGACGGGCTTCTTTGCCGGGCGCTTGGCGGGCTGGGGCTGGGGAGGCACGGGTGCAAGCGACGGCGAAACCTCGGAGGTCCAACCGCCGCCGGTCTGAGCCCCCACTTTCGGGCGTTGCGGCTCAGCCGCGCGGCTCGGCTCGGCCGCCGTCGGCGGGGTCGACCGTACACGCTTCTCGACCGGGGCAGCCGGCGCCCTCTCATCGCGCGGGACGACCTTCGGGTTAGGGTTCGTCATCTGCATCAGTTCGCGGAAGATGCCGGGCGTCACGGCGGAGAGCGGGTTCACGAGAACCTGCGGCTGGGCGAGCGGGCCCTGGACCGCGAATGTGAGGCCGAACATGCCACCCGGCATCAACTCGCCGAACAGCGGCACGTCGCCGAGCGCATTGTTGAGGCCCTGGAGCGGCACGAACGTTCCGCCGAGGTTCACGGTCTTGAGCTTGAAATCGACTTTCCCCGTCAGCGCCACGCCTTGCAGCGGCCCGCGCAGGTAGGCGTTCTCCAGCACGAACTGACCGTGTCCGACCGAGAAGGGAACCTTCATGCGGTTGAACTCGAACGTCTCGCGCTGTGGCTCATTCCTGGTTCGCGACGGCCTCGGCTTCTCGCCGGGCGCCGGGGTGGTCGACAGCACCTCGGAAACCACCGGGTCACCCAGGATACGGAAGTCTTCAACCCACAGGATACCCGTTTTTTCGGCCGGCCCCCGCCCGTCGACGTTGACCTCGAGCCGGGCGCGGCCCGACTGCATATTCGGGTAGAAGCCGATGAGCTTGAAGGCCTGCCCGGCATCCGGCGTGTCTGCCAGCAACGTGCGCGGGGTTCCCGCGCTGGCGGGCGCCATGACGATCGCAATCGGCGAGCCGCCGTCGAGGGTACCGCGGCCATCGATGGAGGTCAGTCGATCGCCCCGGCGCGTGAGCTTCATCTTGAAGCCGCGGATCGCGACGTCGTTGTGTCCAAGGACGTTGTCTATATCGGCGTCGAGGTCCATTCCGGCGGAGGGTTTGCCCGGCTTTCCAGGCTTCTCCGGCGCATTGCTGACGGACAGAAGCGACTTGAAGAGGTCGCGCCCGTCGAACGTCCGACCCTTGACCTTGACGTGCCACACACCGGCCTTGTCGGCCGCATCGGTCTTGAGCACACCCTGCACCTCCAGGCGGGAGATGACGTTGAGGCTCAATTCCTTGAGCTCGATCTCGCGCAGGCGATTGTCCCCTGCGATGCCGGCCCAGCCTTCCATCGCGATGTCGTCGCCAGCGAGCCGCAAATTCTGAAGCTCGAGCTTGTAGGTCTTGCCACGCTGGAGGTCCGCCTGCAGGACAGCCGTACGACCCCGTGCCTTGCGCCAAGCGATGCTGTCAAATCCGATCTCGGCCGCGGTCAGGTCGGCGCGCATCTTCACGGATGGTTGATCGCCGGCGCCCTGGCCCTTTTCGACCAGGACCTCGACCGGCACCTCGCCCTGGACGATATGATTGATGTCGATGCCGAGCTGGTCGCGATCCGCGTTGTCGAGCGACGCCGACAGGCGCAGCGGCGGCTGCTTCTCGCCGTTGTCCTCCAGGATGCGCTGCCAGGCGACCTTCACCGGCACGCCGTTGGCGAGGAACTCGCCCTTGACGTCCACGGCCGCGGCCGAGACGTCGATCGCGGCCGTTCCGCCCTGGACGTCATAGGCTCCGCCAAGCTGCTTCACCTTCGCATCGGTGACCTTGGCCTTGGCCTCGATCGCCACATCGCGAGCCAGCAGATCGGCGATGAGCGGGAACGACAGTTTGATCTGGCCATCGACCTTGCCATCGATGCCATCGGTCGAGATTGCGTTGGCGCGCAGCAGCTTCAATGGGCTCTGGTCCAGCACTTCGAGGGCCGGCACCAGGCCGGTGGCGGCGCGAAACGTGACCTCGCCCAATGGCGCGGGCTTTTCGAGGTCTGTGGCGGCGAAGCGCCCGCCTTTGATCGGCACGCGCTTGCTCGGCGACATGGCGAGTTGGGCGTCGGGAATATTCACCTCGATCGCATTGTCCTCGAGGCGGATGAGCAGCCGAGGCGCCTCGATGGGCGACAACCAGGACAGCGGCACGCCGGTCACGTCTGCGGCCTCGAGCGCCAGGGAGAGCCGCCTCGGCTCGGCGGTCGGGCTTTGTGCTCCTGCCTCGCGCGCATAGCTGCCGCTATAGAACTTGATCGTGCCGGACTTGACCGACCCACGCTTGATGCGCTCGCCAACCCAGGTGCGGGCGCCATTCGCGATGCCGCGCGGCCAGATCGCCTTCAAGCGGTCGGCAGACGTCGGTCCAAGCTTCGCCTCGAAGAAGCCGCCTGCAATCGAGTGGGGGGTCGAGGCGCCGACCGGTGTTCTTATTCCACCGCTGCCGCTCAATTCTGCGCCTCCGGCCGATATGGCTATGCGCTCGATGCGAATCTCGTTGCCGCCGGGGATCGTGACGTAGCGGCCGCGCAATTGTCCGCCGGCCAAAGCTACAGGCTCGATGCCGAACTCCTCCGCCGCGAGCTGCCCGCGGTCGGAATCGAAGGCGAATGACCACCCGCTGCCGTCGGCGTCGGCGACCGCCGAGCCTTTCATCGAGAACCGGCTGTTGCCCCAGGCCAGCCTGGCACTGGACAGCTCGAGCTTCCGGGTGGTGCTCGAGTAGCCCGCCTGCAGTCCGCCGCCGTCGACAGTGAACGGGGCATCGGTGACGCCTGGAAGCGTAAGCGCCCCCTTGTTGCCCGTGAGTGTCAGATCGACCGCGCTCAACACGCCTTTTGGGCCCAGCGCGATCTTGACGACGCCCGACACCGGAAGGTCGAGCGGCTGGAGCATGGCAAGCTGGGGCATGGCGACGCCGAGGACGCGCGGATGCAGATCGTTGATTTCGGCCGCAATGGTGACGGACTGCGTCTCCGCCTTCTCGACGGCCTCGACCGAGACCGACCACGGGCCACGACTGGACGCGACGCGGGCCCGGCCAGAGGCGATGCTCTCGCGATTAGAATGGCCGAGATCGACGCTTCCCTCGAGAACGCGCCACTCGCTCAGGGCGCCGCGGTTGTCCACGCTGATCCATGCGTCCCTGACGCCGATCTCGCGGAGGTAGGAGGCCGATCCCGCGCGCTTGCGCGCGGCCGCCGTGACGGCCGCGATGACCTCTCCGAAATCCAGTCGCTCCCCGGGTGGCGAAGGTGCGGCGTCCGGCTGGGCTGGAGTGACCGGGGGAGCACTGGACGGCGCGCTCTCGCCTGGTGGGCCTCCCAGTCGCCCCTCGCGTTTGCGGTCGCCCGCACCGATGCTCAACGTCAGGCCACCGGCGTCCGTGTAGGTCAGAGCCAGGCGCGGCTCGATCAGCTCGATGCGCGAGGGTACCAGCCGGAGGCGCTGCATGGCGCGCCCCGACAGCTCGACGGCCGCGACGGGCACTTGCACGACCACCGAGCCGTTGGGTTCGGCAATGCTGAGGTTTGAGAGGCGCAACTGAGCCCCGCCATCCTCGTATGCCAACTGGGCATCCTCGATGCGCGCCTCAAGTCCGGTGAGTTCGGAATTGATCTCGCGCTCGATCATGTCGGCAATCGGCTTCAACGAGATCGGACCGTGCTGAAGGCGAACGAACAGCATGCCGCCAGCGGCACCGGCGACAACCACGATCATGAAAGCGAAGAGCGCGAGGCCCTGCAGCCAGTGAAGAAGGCCGCGCGGGCGCACTTGCTGGGTGTTCGCGCGCGGTCTTGCCCTCGCGCCTCCCCCGCTCGCCCTAATGTCGGCCAAATTCGCGTCCTCCTCGCCGTAGCCACGTCACCCGTCTTGCGAACTCTCGCACCTGAAAGTGGCGCGAGTAGCAACGCATGCCAGAGTCGTCATTTGCCGGTCGCAGTTTTAATCGGGGCTTTCCGCCGACCGCGACCGAACCAAACGATGCGGCTCCACGAACGGCGGAGGAGATGACTGGTTTCTGGCGTGGCGTAAACCGTTCCGAGCCGGATATCGTTAGGGAGACAACGCTGGTTCAAATTCGTCAAAAGAAAGGCTGCCATATGGTCGCAGACGGCGAGAAGGCCCCTGATTTCGAACTTGCCACCGACGAGGGCAAGCCGATCAAGCTTTCGAAGCTCAAGGGCAAACCGGTTGTCGTCTATTTCTATCCGAAGGACGACACGTCCGGTTGCACTCAGGAGGCGAAGGAGTTTTCCTGCATCATCGGCGATTTCGAGGCGGAAGGCGCCACCGTCATCGGCGTTTCCCCCGACAGCACAGAGAGCCACAAGAAATTCCGCACCAAGCACGAGCTCGGCATCGTGCTTGCCTCCGACCCGAGCCACGACGTCGCAGAGAAATTCGGGGTATGGGTCGAGAAGTCCATGTACGGCCGCAAGTACATGGGCGTCGAGAGGGCCACATTCCTGATAGACGCATCGGGCAGGATCGCCCGAAGCTGGCGCAAGGTCAAAGTTCCCAAGCATGCCGAGCAGGTCCTCGCCGCCGTCAGGGAATTGGCGAAATAGTGGTGCTTATTCAACGAAGCACCGAGTGCCTCGCCTGCCGATCGACGAAGCACCCGCTGCACCATTGCCACACATGCGATCTATTCAGCGCATGGATGACGCCCGAGGTCAGATATGTTAACCGGCCGCAGGTCTGATGGGCGATGGTTCATCCGCAAGTCGGTCCGGTCCGAGCTTGGGACGGTTCGGGTCGGTCGACGGTGCAGGCCATAGTATCCGGTATCAAATCATCTGTGGGGGCGCGATATGTTGCCAAACTTCAAGAAGCCAGACGGTGATCTCGGCAAGTTGCCCGGCGGTTCGCCGATGTCTTCGGCCATGCCCCCGCCCGTAGCACCCATCATGAAGTCGTCGGGTACTGGCCGTTCTGCGACGCCCTCGATCATCGGGCCCGATCTCGTAATAGTCGGCAACCTTGTTTCGCAGGGCGATGTGCAAATCGACGGCGAAGTGCAGGGCGACATTCATTCAAGCTACGTAATGATCGGCGAGAAGGCCCGGCTGACCGGCAGCATCATTGCCGACGAAGTCGTGGTACGCGGTCAGGTCATGGGCTCGATCCGCTCCAAGCGCGTGCAGCTGCAGGCCTCGAGCCACGTCGAGGGCGACATCCATCATTCGGCCCTCGCCATCGAGCAAGGGGCCTTCTTCGAGGGCAAGTCGCGCCGCACTGAAGACCCGACAGCGGGCATCCAGCGTCCCCAAGTCGGGGGAGGCGCCGGTGGTAACGCGATGGCTGCCACACCGCCGCCGTCCATGAGCATGCCGCCGCTCCAGACGAGCTGACGTCGCGGACGTCGGCCCTCAATGTCGGCTTTTCATCCGACAGGCTTGCCCGTCCAGGTTCCAAGCTCGATGCGGTTGCCGCCGAGGCCGGAGAACCAGCGCGCATGGCAAGACAGCACGAGCACCTGATGGTGCTCGGACGCCATCTCCAACGCCTTGAACATCGCCGCGAGCCTTGCGTCGTCGCTGTAGACCAGCGCATCATCGAGAATGACGGGCGTGGGCCTGCCATTCTCGGCCAGCACGCGGGCGTAGGCCAGGCGCGCCATGACCGCTATTTGCTCCCGCGTTCCGCCGCTCAGAACCGACAGGGGAACCTCGCCGCCGTTGCGGATCAATCCCGCGACCGCGAGGTCGTCGCCCATCATGATCGCGCTGCCCGGCAGTACCGCTTCCAGATACGGCGACAACCGTCGTAACACCGGCTCGATCATGTGATCCCGCGCGGCCGCAACTGCGTCGTCGACGAGCCCCTCCAGCAGGACGAGCCCTGCCACCTCGCTCTCGTAGCGGGCGACCGCTTCCTCGGCCTCGGCGAGTTCTTCCTCCAGTCGTTCGAGATCGGCTGTACCACCCTGCTCGGCGCCCGATTGCTCGCCGCTTATGCGCTCCAGCTTGAGATCGATGTCCCGCTTCTCACGCACCAGCTTGTCGAAGACCGCCTGCCAATGATCGCGCTGGCCGATCAATTTTGCCCGTTCGACCGGTGGCAGCACCGCTTCGCGCAGAGCTACCTCTTCGCGCAGCGCCGCGTTCGCAGCCGAGGTCGCCGCCTCGAGTTGCCGCGTCGCCAAGTTGCGATGCGCTTGCAGATCGGGTGACGCGTCGGCGGTGGCATCCTCCCGCTGAGCGCGGTGCAGGTTTTCCTGCCGGGCTCCGCCCGGGGTTTTCCGCTGGGCTCGGCCCAGGGCATCCTGCTGGGCTCCGCCCGGGGTTTCCCGCTGGGCTCGGCCCAGGGCATCCTGCTGGGCTCCGCCCAGGGCATCCTGCTGGGCTCCGCCCAGGGCATCCTGCTGGGCTCCGCCCAGGGCATCCCGGGTCGATTGCACCCTTGCCTCGAGGCCCGCAAGCGTGCGGCCAGCGGCTTCGGAGGCCTCGCGCGAGCTGGCCAGACGTTTGGCCGCCTCGGCCCTCTTGGCCCGTGTCGTCTCGAGGTCGCGCGTTACCGCGTCGAGGTCTGGAGTGTCCGGGACATCCTCGGCCGCCAAGGCCCGCAACCTCTCCGCCTCGCTCGCGAGCGCCGCGGTGCCATGTGGGGCTATTCCGGAGAGCCGCGCCCGCGCCTCGGCGCGCTCGCGCTCGTCATCCTGTCGGCGCTCGAAACGCGACCTCGCTTCACGGAACGTACCGACGCCCAGCGCGGCGAGCCCGCGCCGCAGTTTCTCCTTCGCCTCGGCGTGCGCCCGCTCCTGCGCCTTTCGATCGCTACCGCCGCCAGCATCGACAATGATCGTGCCCACCCCCGGGATCAGGAGTTGCAGCGGCCATTGGCCACCCTCCGACGACGGCGTGACGATGCCTTCGGGCGCCGGGCGGCCATCGACCAAGACCACCCGTTCAGCGTCGGGAGCATATTTGATCTCGACGCGGGGCGCGCTCGCGGCGAGTGCGTCCGCCGCCCGTACCGAGGCGGCCTCAGCGCGTGCTAATTCATCCAGGGCGGCCGCCGTCGCCGGGTTCGCCTCAATCGCCGCCGACAACTCGACGAGCTTCGCATCGAGCGATGTCGCCTCGCTCAACCGTCTGCTCGTTTCCTCGAATTGCCTCGCTGCCTCTTTGGCGTCGCGGGATCTTCGGGCCCGTGCCGTCTCGTGTTCGAGCCTGCCGAGGGCGGATTCGAGGCTGGCGTGCACCGCCTCGGCCTCGGCATGGTCGCGGCCGAGACGGTCGTACTCCGATCGGGCGGTGGCGAGTTGCGGGTCGAGTTCCTCAAGGTCGGCCTCAATCGCGGCGATGCGGTCTGCGGCCTCGGTCAACTCGCGCGTGCGAGCCTCGGCGCGCTCCCGTTCGCGGTCGGCCTCCAGTCGGCGGGCACGGGCGGCATCATACCTGCGCTCCGACGTTTCAGCGGAGGCAACCGCCTCCAGTGCGGCATCCCGGACGCGGGTGGCTGCTTCGATGCCGTTGGCGGATACGTCCGGCGGGGCGGCCAGTTCGTCACGCCTCACGATGAGGCGCGCGCGTTCCGCCAGGCGTTGCTCGCTCGCGTCCCTTGCGGCGCGGGCACGCTCGACATCGGCGGCAATCTCGTCGCGGCGCCTGATCGCCTGCCCCCATGGGCCGGCTGCCTTGGGATGGCGCTTTGCCTCCGTCGCCAAACAACTCAACTCGCCGGTCACTTCCTCGCGGAGCCTGCGCAGGCGACCGGCGCCCGTCAACTCCGCGACCTCGCGCTCGATGATCTCTTTCAACGGTGCCGCTTCCGCGCGTTTGGCCTCCGGAGCGCGCGGCTCCAGCGCGCCGCCCTGACCCACCCAGAGGAAGCCGAGCGGCCCAGGCTTGCCGCCTTCGAGGCCGACCAGGGCGGCCAGTCGTGCCTCCGCCTCGGCCCCCGTGTACTCGGCCCCCTTCGCGTTGGCGTCGCTCATGGAGAGCAGGCGGGCCTTTTTCTGTCGGCCGAAAGACTTCGTGACGCGCCACAGGCCGCCCGCGGCCTCGAAATCGGCCTCGATCGTCGCGCTGCCGGTTGCGGCCACCATGTCCATGACGGATGCTTTGGTGGTGTCGTATTTCTCGAAGAACAGCGTCTCGACCGAGCGGAACACGGTCGATTTTCCAGCCTCATTCGAGGCGATCAATACGTCCAGCCCGCCCGACAGACCTTCAACCGAGAGCCCGTCGCGGAATGGTCCAACGTCGCGAACGCGGATTGCACGCAACCTCATTCCGCGGCCTCGCGAGACCGTCGATCAAAATCCAGCAGCTTCTGCAGGGCGACCCCGGCCGCTCGCGCCTCGGCTCCCTCCGCGGCGCACTCCATCTGGCGCAACTTCGCCGCCAGCGGCCCCAGGACCGGGTCGCCATCGAGTAGGGCATCGCCGTCGCCAGCCGGTGCCTGAACGACGAGGCGCGACAGGTCGGCATCGAGAAAACGCAGCCGCGCCTCAAGCGTGTCGCGCCAGGATGCAACCTGCTCGAACTGCTCCGCTCCGACCTTGCCAGTCAAGGTGAGCTTCACGATCTGGCGCTGTAACGGCACGTCGGAAGCCGCCAGGTCGCGGTCGATGGCGTCGACGCCTGCGCCCTTCCCGAGCTTCGCCGCGATCTGACGCCACTGGTACCGTGCCGTGTAGACGCGCTCCACCGCGGGCTCGGCCCCGGCCTCCCTCATTCGCACGATCAGGGCGTGGCCCGGATCGTTTCCGTCGAAACTGTCCGGCTCCGGCGTGCCCGAATACCACGTTCGGGGATCGATCCGGACTGTGCCGTGCCAATCACCCAGCGCCAGATAGTCAAGGCGGGCCCTCCGCGCCCGCTGCGGATCGATCGGCACGTTGGCCGCGTCGTCTCCGCCGAAGCCCTTGATCGACCCGTGCGCAAGGCCAACTCGCATCGCCCCCGCCGGCGTTACGGCATCGTCCATCCAGGCGGTGGGATCGTGGGGCGACGTTCGCGCGGTCAGCGGGGCGGGCAAGATTACGACGCCGGGCTCGATCTCACGCGGCGACGGGTCGAGCAGGGTGACGATATTCGCCGTCGGAGACGGTCGGCCGCCCGAAGGCGAAGCGATGGCGGCGAAGCGCGACCACAGTCCGTTCGGACGAGCCGGATCGTGATTGCCGGGCAGCAACCACCACGACACCGAGGTGTGCTGGCGCATGCGCTCGAAAACCTGGCGCAGCGTTCGCGCCGGTACGTCCTCGCCATCGAAGACGTCGCCGGCGACCAGCACATGACGCGCCCCGGCGGACGCGGCGGTCGCCGCAAGCGTGTCGATGGCATCGAGACGCGCATCCTCCAGCGCCGAGGCCAACCCGGCCTCGAATGTGCGGAATCTGCGGCCGACCTGCCAGTCGGCGGTGTGCACGAAAACGAATCCCATGCCGCGATTATGTTCAACTTTTGTTCTTTATCAAGTCTGGCAAGGCGATCACGCTGTGGACAGGGGCCGCACGGCGTCGCGGCCGAGTAGAACCACGGGGCGCCCGTTGTAGCTGGCCGAGCCCCGCTCGACGAATTCCAGCCGCTCGTAGAATGACACGTTGCGCATGCCACGGCCGGTTACGACGTGCACGCCGGGAAGTCCCGCTGCCCGGACCTCGGCGGTGAAAGCCTCCACCAGGCGGCCACCCGTCCCCCTGTTGCGAGCACTCTCGTCGAGGTTGATGTGCAGGTGGGCTGGATAGCGCGCGGTCAGATGCGCCAATTCCGCGAAATAGGGGATGTCGGCAAAGCGGGCCGTCCGTGCGGGATCGTCCAGACTGCCGACGACATAGCCGACCACGCCACCCGATGGATCGACGGCGACAAACGTCATGGCCGGATCATGCGTCAGGTAGCGTCCGAGCCAGCGCTCGCGAAACTCGGCGCGCGCCGCGTCCGATGCGAACTCGCGCGACCCGGCGGCAGCAAAGAAGATGCGCTCGATGTCATGCTTTGCGGCGATCCGATCGGGGTGATCGAGCCATCGCAGAATTCTTATCGGCTCATCTCGAGCGGTCATTGCTGCAATCGCAGGGCGGTCATACGGGCGCACGTTGCGACCGAGTTCATGATGACCGCGATTGCCATGAAACAGCCTCCGATGTCGAGTGGCCGTGAGCGGTCCTGAACCGGATCAGTCGTCGAGGCAATCGCGGTAGCGGCGCCACCAGTAACGGCTGCCGGTTTCAATCGCCCTGCGCCGAAGCCAGCCGCAACCTCCGCCGTATTCATCGCTGTAATAGTAGTATGGGGCGGCGTACCCATACGAATAGATGCGGGGCCGATAGCCGTAATGCTGGCGGAAATGACCGCCGCGGAAATGCCCGCCGTGTCCGCCACGGAAGTGTGCGCCGTGGCCACCGCGGTCGCGCACGTAGTCGATGCCAGTCTCGCCCGGGCTCCCGATCGCCGGGGCACTGATGCCGGCCGCTTCCGCAGGCAGAGCCGCCATCGCGGCGCCGAGCGCAAGGCAGCCCAGTAACGTTGCAGACCGTAGACGATACTTGAGGGTCATCTCGATACCTCAATCCAAGCTGGAACGCGATGCTTGCGCATCGCCATCACCGGGTAACGAAATTGAGGGGTCGTATCCGTCGCATCGCGAGCGGTTTCGTGGCGATGGCGCCGGCGGGATTGTCCGGTCGGCGCCATCTGTGTTTTCCGCTATCGCGTTTGTGTCGGCAGCCACGCCACGGGACCGGCCACGGGCCGCGCTACAGCTGGCGCCCAGGCCTGCGAACTGGCTGGCGGGGTGCCCACCGAGGCGGGCGATGGTGCGGCAAAGCTCGACTGGCGAACGGTAGCCGGGCCACCGTAGTTGGGGCTCCACGGCTGGCGCGGATCGTCTGGGACCTGGCGAATGTCCGCGCGCGGGGGCTCCTGCGGCGGCATTCCATCATTTTCCATCTCGACACGCGCCTCTCGGACGGGTGCGCTCGCGACCACGCTCGCACCGACGTAGGAGCCGGGATATGCATATTTTGGAGAGTGGCCGCAACCTGCGGCGAAAACGGCAGACAACACGGCTGCCACAGTCAGGAAACCGCACGAACGGCGGCGGAGCGGCTTCGAGCCGCTCTTTGATACACGCATGACCAACGCCTTTTCACGGGACATACACAACGGGACTGAACGCAAAACATGCCGGAGATTTGAAACCCAACAGGGTAAATTTCCCGCTAATGCCCGGCCGGATTTGGCAAGGCTTCCAAGTCCGTGCCGCAACTCTGGTGCTTTGAGTCTCGTGGTCGGTCCGGGTTCTGGATTGACCAGCGTTCGGTGATCTCCCCGCGGGATCAAGCGCTCGACGCGGAGCCTCAGAAGCGGGGGAGCATTTTGAGGCCGCCGTTTACTCCGTCAAAGACGGCCTGAACCGCAATCGCGGCCAGAAGTATGCCGAAGACCCGCATCAGGACCCGCTGTGCCGTGATGCCGATCATCCGGTTGAGTTCATGGGAGATCAGGAACAGCGCCAACGTGGCCGCCATAACCGCCAGCAGCGCGACAACGACGAGCGCGAGTGCGACCGGATCGGAATGGGCATTCGTGGCGAGCAGTATGCCGCTCGACATGGCGCCGGGACCGGCCAGAAGCGGTGTCGCGAGTGGAAACACGGCGATGTCGTCCTTGGCCTGCGCTTCCGCCCCCTCCGACGGCGTCAGCCTGAACGCGCTGGTCGGCTTTGCGAAGACCATGTCGAGGGCGATGAGTAGCAGAACGATACCGCCTGCCGTCTGAAGCGCCGCGATTGACACGCCAAGCTGGCGCAGCAGCGGCTGCCCGAGCAGCGTGAACACAAGCAGAATTCCTGTCGCGATGAACGCCGCCTTGATGGCGATCGCGCGCCGGGCCGCGCGCTCCATCTTCGGCGTCAAGGTTGCGAACAGCACGGCAGCTTCGATCGGTCCGATGGTCGCGAAGAAGGTCGTCGCGCTGGTCAGCAGGGCCGAAAGCATCATCATCTCCACGAGAGGCATGAGCGCCCCAATATCGCCAGGCTGTCAGCAGCCTCGATAGGGTGCTGCTAACATGCTGATTTCACGCGCAAATATTGCGACTCGGACTGGAAGGGAGATAGCATCACCGACAGCCGGCTGTCAGCGGCCGGCCTTTCGATCAAGCACAGGACGCCCATGGCACAACTGACCCGTGACTTCCTCGACCAGCTTCAAGGTTACAGCCTGACGACCGCCGAGATCCTCTATCGCATTCCGGACCACCCGTCCCTCCTGCAATCCTTCGTGTGGCAGGACTACGATCTTGATCCGGCCTTTCCGCGCCTGAACGGGTTTCTGGAGTTCTGGCGCGCGACGCTCGACGGACCGCTGTTCAAGGTGACCGTCGCGTCGTCCAAACTGATCCGCCCGGCCGAGTTGCGCCTCGTGGGCGCTGAATACAGGCTGCATTAACCCGGCAGGAAGACCTTCCGCGCTATCGGACTGACCGGCAACCAGCCTCTTGAGGTCCGGCGCATGGCACTCGCGTTCGCCACTTTCGACACCCGTGCGGTGCTATACCGTAAGCCGTGGGGCGCGATCGCCCTGGCGGCGATCGGCGGGATTGCAGCGCTCGGCTTCGCGTTGGCGTTCTATTGGCTCGCCAGGAACGAGCCCGGCGCACCCTGGCTCTTCATCACGCTGTTCTGCAGCGCTTTCGGGCTGGCCGGACTTGCGATCCTCGCCCGCCTGGCGGTGCGCGCGCCGGCTTGGATCGCCGAGGGCGGCATTCAAGTTGCGGAGGCTGATACGACGGGGCTGACGATTGCCGAGTTCACCGGCAGCGAGCCGCACACCTATCCGTGGTCTGCGATTACCGAGATCATGCTCGCCGACCGGCTGAAGCTCGTCCAAGTCGACGAAACCGCATATTGCGGCTCTCAGATCGTCGTCTTTCTAGCGTCACAAGCTGGGGGCTCGTCGTATCAGCGGCTGTCGCGCAACGTCGGGCGATCGGGCGACGGGCGCGCCTATGTCTCGGTGCCCTATCCCGTCGGGTCTGCGGCGGCCATCCTCGGCGCCTTGCGGCGGCTGGCACCGCGAGGCGTGCCGATCTCGCATCACGCACGCGCCGAGTTCAACACTAAGATCCGACGCGACAGCATCGGCTGAACCCCGCAGGCGCGGTGGCCTCTCACCGCTGGACGCATCAGGCTTTCCTGACGAACTCAGACTTCAATTGCATCGGTCCGATGCCGTCGATCTTGCAGTCGATGTCGTGGCCACCCGATCCGTCAATGAGGCGGATGCCGCGAACCTTCGTGCCGATCTTCACGACCTGGGACGAGCCCTTGATCTTCAGGTCCTTGATGACTGTGACGTCGTCGCCGTCCGCGAGCACATTTCCGACCGCATCCTTTACGACGCGCGGGCCGTCCTCGTCGGCTACCTCAGTGCCTGCAGACGCCGACCATTCGTGCGCGCACTCCGGGCATACGAGCAGGCTGCCGTCCTCGTAGGTATGGGGACTGTTGCATTTCGGGCAGGCGGGAAGGGTGGGCATGAACTGGTTGTCCAGGGCAAGTTTGAGAAACGGGTGCTTATCGCCGCGCAGGCGCGAACGGGTTATCCCGGCAGCCGCCGTAGAACACAAGATTGAGGCGCGCCTTCGCGGCTTCAGCGATCCGCTGCAATCCAATCGCCCGCTCGCCCAGCAGGGCGTTTCCCTGCTGCACGGGATAGTCGCCGGGGATCAGGTGGATGAAGCCGTCGACCTCGACGCCATGTCCGGTAGTGTAAATGGCCGCCACATCATAGCCGGCCGAGCGCTTGCGGAAGGCCTCGAGGCGTTCCCCCATCGCCGGCAGATCGAGGTCGATCGCGCTCTCGGTTTCAAAACCAGCCTTTGTGAGGGCGGCGGCGACGCGGTCGGCGTCTCGCACGGCGCCCGGCAGAGAATTGACGCCGGCCTTCGTATAGTCGGCAACGACCAGAACCAGCGCTATGCGGCGTTCCCCCGGCGAACGCGGCACCAGCGCCCAACCCGGAAAGCTCGAACCGGCATCGACATCGGGCACCTGGAACCCGCCGCTCCTGGCTTGCGTAGTTTGGGCCAGCGCGGATGGGAACTCTTGCAGCGTCACCCGTGGCGCCGAAAGGATTTCGATCAGCGCGCTCGCAAACGGGTTTCCGCCGCCCTCGCCTTGATCGAGCGTTTGTTTGCCGGATTGCGAGGCGCGATAGACTAGGGTTTCGGCCCGAACCGACGCGGGCAATGCCATCGCGAGCATCAGCGTGGCAACAGCCATGCTCCGGGCGGCGAAGCCTGAAGCCCGCCCGCCGCGACGCCTGGTCGACGTCCTCGCCATCACGCCTACCGGTCGATCTCGCCGAACACGATGTCGAGCGAGCCGATGACGGCGGAGACGTCGGCCAGCATGTGACCGCGCGTCATGTGGTCGAGCGCAGCGAGGTGGGGGAAGCCCGGCGCGCGGATCTTGCAGCGATACGGCTTCGAGCCGCCGTCGGAGACGAGGTAGACGCCGAACTCGCCCTTGGGGGCCTCGACGCAGGCGTAAACTTCGCCCTCGGGGACGCGGACGCCTTCAGTGTAGAGCTTGAAGTGGTGTATCAGGCCTTCCATCGAGCGCTTCATCTCGCCACGCTTGGGCGGAACGACCTTGCGGTCGGTCGCGACATACGGGCCGCGCCCTGCGGGCGAGCGTAGCTTGTCGCAGCACTGCTTCATGATCTTCACGCTCTCCCGCATCTCCTGCATGCGGATCAGGTAGCGGTCGTAGCAGTCGCCGTTCTTGCCGATCGGGATATCGAAATCCATCTCGGCATAGCACTCGTAGGGCTGCGATTTCCGCAGATCCCAGGTCGCGCCGGAGCCACGCACCATCACGCCGGAGAAGCCCAGCGCGAAGCAATCTTCTAGGCTGACGACGCCGATATCGACGTTGCGCTGCTTGAAGATACGGTTGTGGGTCAGCAGCCCCTCGATGTCGTCGAGCACCTTCGGATGCGACTCGCAGAAGGCCGCAATGTCGTCGACGAGGGCATCCGGCAGATCCTGGTGGACGCCGCCAAGGCGGAAATACTTGGCATGCATACGGGCGCCGGACGCGCGCTCGTAGAACACCATCAGCTTCTCGCGCTCCTCAAAGCCCCACAACGGGGGCGTCAGGGCGCCGACGTCCATCGCCTGAGTCGTGACGTTCAGGAGGTGGGACAGCAACCGGCCAATCTCGGAGTAGAGCACGCGGATCAGCTGGGCCCGGTAGGGGACCTCGACACCGAGCAGCTTCTCGGCGGCGAGACAGAACGCATGCTCCTGATTCATCGGCGCGACGTAGTCCAGACGGTCGAAGTAGCCGATGGCCTGGAGATAGGTCTTGTGCTCGATTAGTTTTTCGGTGCCGCGATGGAGCAGACCGACGTGGGGATCGACGCGCTCGACCACCTCGCCGTCGAGTTCCAGCACGAGGCGCAACACACCGTGGGCGGCAGGATGCTGCGGCCCGAAGTTGATGTTGAACTGGCGAATGTCGGTCTCAGCCATGGGTCGGTCTATCCTGCGAGGAGCTTCGATGCCTCGATAGTGTCCATCGAGGTCTATGGCAATGTTTGGCGCCGCAACATCATGACGACATCGCCCCGTTCACCGCTGGCCATCATAGCCGCACTGCCGGAAGGCGTCACTTCGACAGAGGAGGTACGCCCGCCTTTGCCGCCTTATGGTCGACCATGGCCTTGAACCGGTCCCAGGGCACGACCGCGCGCCCGTGGGTGCCCGAGCCGATGCGGTCAATACCATCATGGGCCGTCACGCGGAACTTCACCTTGCGGCCCGTCACTTCGATGCACTCGGCCTCGACGGTCACGGTCTGGCCGGGGAGGGTCGCCGCGGCATGATCGACATCGACCGAGACGCCCAGCGATCCCTCGCCGGCATCGAGATGGGGGGCAAGCACTTTCATGCATGTCCATTCCATCAGGCCGACCATGAAGCCGGTTGCGAAAACGCCCGGCATCGCGGCGAACTCCGGCGCATCGGGATAGAGATGCGGGACGGTCTTCGACGGCGGGACGACATAGTCAAAAGTCACGCGCTCGCCCGGCTTCAGTGTGCTCTTCATCAGCCCCCCTGTCAGAACTTCAGATCGAATCGCCGTTCGAGGGCAATCATGAGGCACGCGCCGGCGATGATGGCGAGAGTTGCGATCAGCGACCCCGTCGCCAGCGTGCTGAGCCCGGTCAGTGACTGGCCCATATTGCAGCCTAGCGCGAGGACCGCGCCAAAACCCATCAACACGGCGCCACCGCCGTAGCGCAAGACGGACAACTCCGTCGTGAAGCCACGGACCTCGAAGCGGCGGCCCACGACCGCGCTCGCCAGCGCGCCGACCAACACACCGCCGACCAATGCGACGTTGAACTTCAAGGTCTCGCCGGTGGCGATCATCAGATACATGATGGTCTCGCCGATCGGTGCCGTGAAACTGATTGAGGCAGGGCGGGCGGGCTCGAAATCGCTCACTGCGAAATAGCCGGTCGCCCACCAGCCGAGTCCGATGATGGCACCGACCGCCAATCCGCCGACCACCGTCCGCACGCCCGTCTTGAGGCCTAGCCAAACGATCCCTGCCAAGAGCACCACGAGGACGACGATCGCCACTCCCTGCTGGGGGATGCCCAACAACTGTGGCAGGCCGACAGTGACGGCCACCTTCGAGCCGAGGCCCTCGAGGCCAATTCGGGGGTAGGCAAGGATGCCTCGGACCGTGGCGTATGAGGCCAAGCCAAGCACCGTGAGGGTCAGGAGCGAACGGGCGCTGCCGGTGGACATGAGAACCAGATGCCGGCCGGGGCAGCCGTTCGCGAGGATCATGCCAATGCCGAACAGAACCCCGCCGACGACCAGCGTCACGATGTTGACCGGCACCGACCAGTACAGGCTCTTGGTGAGGTCGACGGTTCCCGACAGCGAGAGAAACTGGGCAATTGCGATCGCGGCGAAGAGCGCGGCCAAATATTGCGTAAGGCGGAGACGGCTTTTGCCCGGCGAACGGTCGAGGGATTCCACAATGGCCGCGCGCGTGCAAAAGCCCGTCATCTCCGCAACGACGCCGAACAACGCTCCGACGACGAATCCGCTGATGACAAGCAGGATCGGTGCATCGTAGGCCGCCCGCAGGTTTTCGATGATAGCCATGAGCCGTGGTCCGCTTGACAGTCTTGGGACGCTGGGTATCGGCACGGGTACGTCCGGCCAGATTCCAGGCCGGACTATTTAGGTCGGCGAAACGACGAGCGAAAGTGAAATCGCAGGCTGCGACCGCAGGTTAGTATTGCTAAGTCTCAGAGTGGCCGCGCCCACCGGGCGCAGCCAAGGGGCGTCCCGTCAGGCCGGATATTGTTCCGGCGAAACGCCGCAGTCGATCAGGAACTTGCGAATCTGGGCGACCTCTTCCTTCGGCAAGGTGGTGTTAGCGTTATGGAACAACACCGTATGCCCCTTCAGGGTCACCGCAAGCCGTGCGCCCGAGCGATCCTCGATGTCGGCGCCGAGTTCTTTCAGCACGCTCTGCACTTCATGAAAGTCAATGTTGGCGCTCACAGGATGCGCAAACAGTGCGTGGAGAACTTTACGGTGGCGATGGTTCATTAGCTGCCTCTCATTTCGTGACCACAAAAGGTTAGCAGCGCCCTTCGTATCCTCGTTGTGATGGATCAAACGGTCGATTGGTCGCGGCGGGCCGCACCCATCAGGCGGCGATGACCGAACGCGGCTTCAGGCCTGCCCCTTGGCCTTCTCGTCGCCGGCAAGGACGTAGTCGACGCCTTCCCATGGGCTTTCGAAATCGAAGGTCCGGAAATCCTGTGTGAGCTTCACGGGCTCATAGACGACGCGCTTTCTCTCGTCATCATAACGGACCTCGACGCGGCCCGTCAGCGGGAAGTCCTTGCGCAGGGGGTGGCCTTCGAAACCGTAGTCGGTCAGCAGGCGCCGCAGATCGGGATGGCCCGAGAACAGCATGCCGTACATGTCGTAGGCCTCGCGCTCGTACCAGTTTGCGGAGGGGTGTACATCGATGATGCTTAGAATCGGCGTGATGTCGTCCGCTTCGAGCTTCACGCGGACCCGCTTATTCAGACGCGGCGACAGCAGATGGTAGACGACGTCGAAACGCTTCGGCCGCGCGGGATAATCAACGCCGCAAAGATCGATCAGGACCTCAAACTGGCAACGCTCGTCGTCGCGCAGCAGGCGCATTGCCTCGACGATGCGATCTGCCGCGACCGTCGCGGTCGTCTCGCCGAATGCGGAACGGCAATCGAGCAGACGATCGCCAAGGACGGCTTTCAGGGTATCGGGCGAAGCGGCGGTCATGGTCGGTTCCTTGGGCGGACTGGGCGTCAACGAGCGATAGTGCCGGTCCGGCGGATCTTACGTTGCAGCAGCAGCACGCCATACAGCAGCGCCTCGGCGGTCGGAGGACAGCCTGGCACATAGATGTCGACGGGGACGACGCGGTCGCAACCGCGGACTACGGCGTAGGAGTAGTGATAATAGCCGCCGCCGTTTGCGCAGGAGCCCATCGAGATCACGTAACGCGGCTCGGGCATCTGGTCGTAGACCTTGCGCAGAGCCGGAGCCATCTTGTTGGTCAGGGTGCCGGCGACGATCATGACGTCAGACTGGCGTGGCGAGGCGCGCGGGGCAAAGCCGAAGCGCTCAAGATCGAAGCGAGGCATCGAGGCCTGCATCATCTCGACGGCGCAGCAGGCGAGCCCGAACGTCATCCACATCAGTGAGCCGGTTCGCGCCCAGTTTATGAGGTCGTCGGTCGTCGTGACGAGGAAGCCCTTGTCGGCGAGTTCGTCGTTTATGCCGGTTAGGAACGGATCGGGCGCACGCGCAACGGTGCCGGGTCCGCCGGCGCCTTCGCGAATCTTGTCCCACAGCACGGGGTCGGCGAGGCCCGCCGGGCTACCGTCCGGTCGCACGATCAATCCCATTCGAGCGCGCCCTTCTTCCATTCGTAGATGAAGCCGATCGTCAGAACGGCCAAAAACACCATCATCGACCAGAAGCCGAAGAGGCCGATATCGCGAAACGCGGCTGCCCAAGGGAACAGAAACGCGATCTCAAGGTCGAAAATAATGAACAGTATCGATACAAGATAGAAGCGGACGTCGAACCGCATGCGGCTGTCATCGAAGGCGTTGAAACCGCACTCGTAGGCCGCGACCTTCTCCGTGTCGGGATTGCGGATGGCAACCAGGAACGGAACGATCAACAGCACCGCGGCAAAGGCCAGTGCGACGGCGAGAAAGATCGCCAGCGGCAGGTAGTCCTGGAACAGGTTCGCCATGTGATCCCGCGAATGCGCTGAAGGGTCATTTACGAGGGTGTTAACCCGCGTCGGCAGTGGACGCAACAAGGGCGGGCGAGAGGAATCGCCACTCCAGCCAGAAGTATGACATGCGGCCTGGACGGCAGCAGCCTATTCCGAAGGACCTTGAGGAATTTTCGCTTGCGATCAAGCCACTTACGTCCCTTGATGCGGGACAGGAAAGTGGCGCGAGAGACGGGACTTGAACCCGCGGCCTCCGCCGTGACAGGGCGGCGCTCTAACCAACTGAGCTACTCCCGCAAGCGAGACAGGTCGATTAGGGGCAAGCCGAACGTAAGTCAAGCAGAAGGTCGGCTCGCCACCGAGGTTTTTCAGGCTGGCAGCTTCATGCCCATGAAGTCGGACTTGCCGAGTTCGACGCCGCTCGCCCTGAGGATCGCGTAGGCCATCGACACGTGGAAATAGAAGTTGGGCAGTGCAAAACCGACGAGGTAGGGCTTGCCCTTGAAATGCATCTCGCGATTTCCGGCCTTGAATGTGATGTCGCGATCCGCGCTGGCCTCGACCGCCGCCTTGTCGAGGGAGCCGATGAAGGCCAACGTTTTTTCTATGCGCGCCTTCATCTCGGGGATCGTCGTTTCGTTGTCCGCGTAGCTTGGCACCTCGACGCCGGCGAGGCGGGCCATCGTGCCCTTGGCGAAGTCGCAGGCGATCTGGATCTGGCGCGAGAGCGGGAACATGTCGGGAATCAGCCGGGTCGCCAGTAGGACCGCCGGGTCAATCTTTCTGGCTTCGGCATGCGCCTGCGCCTTATCTAGAATGCCCGATAGTGCCTGAAGCGTCTGGGTTATTGCTGGCATCGAGGCGTCGTACATCGACAGCGACATCGGCGGTCTCCATTGAAACGGCGGGTGATCCGCTGGTTCGGGGCAAGGGAACTAACCTCAGAGCACGACAGTCCGACCCACACAAGGGCAGCTTTCGCGGCGGGGGCAAGAGCGGCGTGGCTCGAACATAGGCGGGGGCGTCCACGGCGAACGATTTCGTTGTTGGGGAACAACGGGCAGGCCCCATCGGGGCAACCGCGGAGTTGAAAGGCGGGCACCGACCGATCTCCTTTTCGAGGTCGATTTCCGCACGATGAACATGATTTCGATGTTGGGGCACGGTGCGCCATTCGCGACCCGGTCGCGGAACGGCATAGACCGGCCTGCGGTGTTGCGTGTCCGATCCCGCAAGGAGATGGTGGGCGGTGAGGGGATCGAACCCCCGACATTCTCGGTGTAAACGAGACGCTCTACCGCTGAGCTAACCGCCCACGGGCGACCATAGGGCGAGTGCGCGGCGCACGCAAACGCGGCGTCGCCAAACCCTGGTTTTTGTGTGGATGGGCCGCAATGACATGTGGAGCCGCGCGGCGGACATCGCGCACCGTCAATTATTCGGCAAATTTTACTTTCGGTTAACGATGTTAAGTGGCATATGCATTTGAGTTGCATGTGGAATTTTATTCGCGCACTCGCCGCCAGTTGTTTGGAGGGGTTGCGATGACCTCAAGCGTGGCAAGTTTCTTTTCTGATCAAGCCAATGCCTATGCCGACGTTTATGACGAGAACACGATCTACGGATACTTCTTGCGACGGCGGCGCGACCTGACGTTCCCGATCATCGACCAGGAGCCTATAACCTCGCTGTTGGATGTCGGATGCGGTGCTGGCACCTACGCCTCAAGGTGTGTGGAAAGAGGCCTCTCGTATGTGGGCGTCGATCTTTCGCCCGCGATGATTGACTTCTGCAGGGCCCGGAACCGAAACCGCAATGTGGCTTTCGAAGTCGGCGATGTTCTAAAATTGCCGTTCGCAGACGAGCAGTTCGACGCCATCCTTTGCCTTGGCGTTATGGAATACGTTCCACGCGCTGATCATGAAGCCGCGCTAACCGAACTCATACGTGTCGCGAAACACGGCCAGCGGATCATATTCTCATTCGCCAATCCTCGCAGTCCCTATCGGCGCTGGATTGCGTTCAGGAACCATGGTGCCGGATCTGGGGAGGCGGGGAACTGCGATTTTCGGCAGGAAGAATACGAGCGCCTTTTGAGTTCCGCGGGACTCGCAATCGAGAAAACCGTTCCCTGCGCAATCAACCCATCGATACCCCCTATCGCCAGACGGTGGCCGGGCTTGGTCGTCAAGGCGACGAGGTTCTTGGATCAGCATGCGTCCTGGCTTGCCGGTCGCTATGCGATGGCCCACATCGTGGTGGCCAGGACCGCAGCCTAGCGCAGTAAGTGAACTCCATTTCGGCACACGCCCGCTGCAAGCTTTGTCCTCAGACGGTCTCTAGTGTTCTGGTTCTGACATTTGCTCCCCCCTTGGAGCGCGGTTCGGAGCAAATGTCGGAACCAGGAGGACCGCTAGCAGCTTTATCATTCCAGTGTAGCTTTTGGATCTGACGTTTGGTGACGAGACCAGCCGCAAGCGGGACCAAACGTCAGATGCGCTATTCTAGTGCGCGTTCAGTTTGAGCGGAATCATGAACGCGCTCCAGGTCTTTGACTTTGAGCATGGTCTTTCGGAAAACCGGCATCCACTTTTCCTGAACATGCTTTAGTGCCACCAGAAATACCAGTAGCGGCCGCCTCTCAGGGTGGCAGCGAGGGCCTCGATGCTGCCGACGAGCTCCGCCACGGTGTCGGTGCAATAGCGATAGTGAACCCAGGCGATTTCCAGGGCCTCTTCGCGCGTAGCAATCGGACGCTCGATCTCATACTCGATGACGTCGTTGGTATTTACGATCAGGCGGGCTCCGTAGCGATCGTACCAGTCCCGGCCGAGCGCCACGTGGACACCCGGCGGTGGGCAGGCGTTCCAGCCGCCGAAGCCATGATAGGCCATCGCCTCGAATGGCCTGGCTGTCGGCAAGAGGCCGATCATCACCTCCGGCTTGATCTCGCCGGTCCTGTGATCGATCAGGCCGATCGAGCCGTTGTAGGGCAGCGGGAGCGGTCCATCGGCTTCGACCGGAGGCGGATCCTCGTCAAGGTCGGCAATTTCCCGACTGCGCGCGCCGTGGGACTTCGCCAGCGCCTTTTCGACATCGGTCAGGTAGTGTTCGAGCAGATCGACGCCGCGCCCGCCGGAACGTTGAAGGGCGGCCCGCACGCGATCGGCAATCTCTTCCTCCGTCCGTCGGCCCCATGGCTCAAAGAGGCGCTCGGCTTCGGAGCGATCCCCCCAGATCACGGCGGACCGGCCCGGATGGTCCCGCTCGAGTGAGCGCAGCGCCGCCAGGGCGGAAGCCCCGGGCACGATCACAAACGGATAGGGCACGGACCAGGCGTCCAGGTCCGTACCGGCGGGCTGAATGTCCAACCGCATATCGCACCTGCCGATCATGGGGTCGTGCCGTTCTACTGGACGCGGACCGCGATTGAAAGCCGCCGGCCCCCGGGTGGAGGCCAGCTCCGCGCGCCGCGCCGGAACCGATCGTTTCGGGCGATCATATTGGTTGGCCAAATGGGACGTTTTTTGGATTGTTACGCAATCATTTCATCAATTTTTCTTGGCCGATCCAATATCGCTTCAATTTCATTCCATCGTAACAGTTGGCTGCCCCTTTCGTATTTTGCCTTGCGAGCAACAGAGAAACTCGCAATTCAAATTAGAAAGGATAGTGCATATGCCCCGTTCCATCGCGACGCTTCTTTTACTGGCCGTTCTCGCTGCCAATGCGAGCGCGGTGAGCGCCTCACCTGCCAATCCCGATAGCGACAGTTCATTCGCCAAGCGCTTCTACGCAGAACGCCTGCTCTACGGCTCGTAATACGAGCACTGTCGCCAATCTCACGACCTCCAACCGGCAAAGGTATCCCCAGGTATGAACAGGATCATAGCTTCGCTTCTCATCGCCGGCTCTATCGTCGGCGGCATCGGCGCCGTCCAGGCGGAACCGTTGGGCGGCCGGGCCGTCGCCGACGCGGCGCGTCTCGGCTTCATCACGCCCGGCGGCGTATTCGACGGACATTGATTGCAGTTCGCGAGGCAATAAAAAACGGCGCCTTCGAAAAAGGCGCCGTTTTTCTTTTCCGATGAAAAATTTGCGATCGATCAGTTCAGCAGATCCTTCAGCCCCTTCGACGGGGTGAACTTCGGAACCTTCGCCGCCGGGATCTTGATCTCGGCGCCCGTGGAGGGATTGCGGCCGGTGCGGGCCTTGCGCTTCGTTACCTTGAACGTCCCGAAATCAGGGATGCGAACCTCATCGCCCTTCTTCATCGACTTCTTGATGTGGTCGAGAATGGCGTCGACGGCGTGCCCAGCCTTTTCCTTGGTGATCTCGGCGTGGGCGGCGACGGCGTCGATCAGATCTTTCTTGCTCATTGGTGCTTTCCTTCCGACGACATGACTATCTTGCTCGGCGCGGCGCGGGTTTTTTCCCGGATCGCATCCTCGCGACTAAGCGGGCGAACGGGACACACGCACAAACCACGGCGTTCGCGGGCAACAGCGCTGCATCAGCAACGGTGCCGCGCAGGAAAAGCGCTTCGGCCGGTCGCGTCAAGCGGAAAAGCACGCTGGAAGCCCCGAAAATACGGGGAAAATCGGCGATTCGCCCCGATCACTGAGCATCCGGGGCCGATACCCCACCCCTTGATTTGACGAGAAAAAACCCCCGCGAAAAAATCGCGGGGGTTCGCTTGGGCGAATTAAGGCGGCGACGTCAGTGCGCGGTGATGCGCGGAGACGTGCTGTCGGCGTCCGGCACCGAGGCGGCAGCGGCTTCAGCCGCCTGCTCCCAGGTGATCGACTCGGGCTGGCGGGTCAGCGCGATCTTCAGCACGTCGTCGAAACGAGCGACCGGCAGGATCTCGATCTTGGTCTTCACCTCTTCGGGGATGTCCGCCAGGTCCTTGGCGTTCTCCTCAGGAATGATGACCGTCTTGATGCCTCCACGGAGCGCCGCGAGCAGCTTCTCCTTGAGACCGCCGATCGGCAGGACGCGGCCACGCAAGGTGATCTCGCCCGTCATGGCGACATCGCGGCGAACCGGGATGCCGGTCAGAACGGAAATGATCGCCGTGGTCATGGCGACGCCCGCCGACGGGCCATCCTTGGGCGTGGCGCCTTCCGGCACGTGGACGTGGATGTCGCGCTTCTCGAACGCGGACGGAGGGATGCCGAAGTCGACCGAACGCGAGCGAATGTAGGCGTTCGCCGCCTGGATCGATTCCTTCATCACATCGCGCAAGTTGCCGGTGACCGACATCTTGCCCTTGCCCGGCATCGACACGCCTTCGATCGTCAGCAACTCACCGCCGACCTCGGTCCAGGCGAGCCCCGTGACGACGCCGATCTGGTCGGTCGTCTCGGCTTCGCCATACCGGTACTTCGGCACGCCGAGATAGTCCTGCAGGTTGGCGGCGGTGATGTGCACCGTCTTCTTGGACGATGTCAGGATCTCCTTCACCGACTTGCGCGCGAGCTTGGCCATCTCACGCTCGAGCGAGCGGACGCCCGCCTCTCGCGTGTAGCGGCGCACGATCTCGAGGAGAGCATCGTCGTCGACGATCCACTCGCCATCGTCGATGCCGTGAGCGGTCTGCTGCTCCTTCAGGAGGTGTCGCTTGGCGATTTCGAGCTTCTCGTTCTCCGTGTAGCCGGCGAGCCGGATGATCTCCATACGGTCGAGCAGCGGAGGCGGGATGTTGAGCGTATTCGCCGTCGTCACGAACATCACGTTCGAGAGATCGTAGTCGACCTCGAGGTAGTGATCGTTGAACGAGGAATTCTGCTCGGGATCCAACACCTCAAGCAGGGCCGCCGCGGGGTCGCCGCGGAAATCCTGACCCATCTTGTCGATCTCGTCCAAGAGGAAGAGCGGATTGTTCCGCTTTGCCTTCTTCATGGCCTGGATGATCTTGCCGGGCATGGAGCCGATGTAGGTCCGGCGATGGCCGCGGATCTCGGCTTCATCGCGCACGCCGCCGAGGCTCATGCGCACGAACTCACGGCCCGTGGCATTCGCAATCGACTTGCCAAGCGAAGTCTTGCCGACACCCGGAGGGCCGACGAGGCAAAGGATGGGACCCTTCAGGCGGTTGGTGCGGGCCTGGACCGCGAGATACTCAAGGATGCGCTCCTTGACCTTCTCAAGGCCATAGTGCTCGAGGTCCAAGGTCGCCTGGGCCTCGTCGAGGTCCTTCTTGACCTTGCCCTTGACCCCCCAGGGGATCGACAACAGCCAGTCGAGGTAGTTGCGGACGACGGTCGCCTCGGCGGACATCGGGCTCATCTGCTTCAGCTTCTTCAGCTCAGCCAGGGCCTTGTCGCGGGCTTCCTTCGTCAGCTTGGTATTCTCGATCTTCTCCTCGAACTCGACGACCTCCTCGCGCTCGTCGTTGTCGCCGAGCTCCTTCTGGATGGCCTTCATCTGCTCGTTGAGATAGTACTCGCGCTGCGTCTTCTCCATCTGGCGCTTGACGCGGCTGCGGATCTTCTTCTCGACCTGCAGGACGGAGATTTCGCTCTCCATCAGCGCGAAAACGCGCTCAATACGGGCCGAGATCGAAGTGATCTCGAGCACTTCCTGCTTGTCCGAAATCTTGACCGCCAGATGGGAAGCGATCGTGTCGGCGAGCTTCGAGGGATCCTCGGTCTGGCTGATGGTGCCGAGAACCTCCGGGCTGATCTTTTTGTTGAGCTTCACATAGCTCTCGAACTGCGAAATCGCAGACCGCGACAGCGCCTCGATCTCTTCCTCCGCGCCGATTTCCTCTACGAGGCGCTCGATCTCAGCCTCGAAGAACTCGGCGTTTTCAGTGTAGCGCTTGATGCGCGCGCGCGTGTTGCCCTCGACGAGCACCTTCACGGTGCCATCGGGCAGCTTCAGAAGCTGGAGAACGGAGGCGAGGGTGCCGACCTCGAAGATCGCGTCGGACGCAGGATCGTCGTCGCCGGCGTTCTTCTGCGCGGCGAGAAGAATCTGCTTGTCGGCGCGCATGACCTCCTCGAGAGCCGCGATCGATTTCTCGCGGCCGACGAACAGCGGCACGATCATGTGGGGAAATACGACGATGTCGCGCAGCGGAAGGACTGGGAACAGCTCCTTGCCCGAAGCCTTTTCGCCGGAAACGGGGTTCTCGCTCATCTGCGATACCTACCTAGGTGCGGCGTGTGCCCCAAAGGGGGCGCGCCTGTTGATCCGAGCCTAGCATGCCTCGCGGTCCTGTCCCTAATGCGGCGACACGAAATCGCGATCATGGCTCACGCGTGAACAAGACGCGGCGCACCAGCGCTTTGTCTTGTTTCCGCCTCCTCATCCGATGCACTCACCGGCCATGGTTCCAGAAGATGGCGACCCGCGAAGTAACTTCAAGACTGGCCGCGACTTCAAGTGTCGTTCGTGCCGTCTCCCCAGCCATGAGGAACGGCAGGCCGACACCTGCATAAATCGTGATTGTGGGCTCCTGGCTCGCGTTTTTGCGCGTCAGGATGCCGTCGAGCCTTTTTCATCCAGTCGCTCGGAATAAATCCGGAGCGGCTTGGCCGAACCCTCGACAACCTCGGGACCAATGACGACTTCCTCGACGCCTTTCAGGGCCGGAAGCTCGAACATGAGGTCGAGCAGGATCTGCTCCATGATCGAACGCAGACCGCGAGCGCCGGTCTTGCGCTCGATGGCCCGCCGCGCGATCGCGCGCAGGGCGTCCTGCGTGATGGTGAGCTTGACGTCCTCCATCTCGAACAGGCGCTGGTACTGTTTGACGAGGGCGTTCTTCGGCTCCGTCAGAATCTGCACGAGGGCTGGCTCATCGAGGTCCTCGAGCGTCGCGATCACGGGCAGGCGGCCGATGAACTCGGGAATGAGGCCGAACTTCAGAAGGTCCTCAGGCTCGACACCGCGCAGCACCTCGCCGGTGCGGCGCTCGTCGGGGCCGGTAACCTTCGCGCCGAAGCCGATCGACGTGCCCTTGCCGCGGCGGGAGATGATCTTCTCCAGGCCAGCGAAGGCGCCGCCACAGATGAACAGGATGTTCGTCGTGTCGACCTGAAGGAATTCCTGCTGGGGATGCTTGCGGCCTCCCTGGGGCGGCACGGAGGCGACGGTGCCTTCCATAATCTTCAGCAGCGCCTGCTGGACGCCCTCGCCCGACACATCGCGCGTGATGGAGGGGTTGTCCGACTTGCGGCTGATCTTGTCGACCTCGTCGATGTAGACGATGCCGCGCTGCGCCCGCTCGACGTTGTAGTCGGCGGCCTGAAGCAGCTTCAAAATGATGTTCTCGACGTCCTCGCCGACATAGCCCGCTTCCGTCAGCGTGGTCGCATCGGCCATCGTGAAGGGAACGTCGAGGATACGGGCGAGGGTCTGAGCGAGCAGCGTCTTGCCGCAGCCGGTCGGGCCTACGAGCAGGATGTTGGATTTCGCCAGTTCGACGTCGTTGTTCTTGCCGGCGTGGTTCAGACGCTTGAAGTGGTTGTGAACGGCGACCGACAGCACGCGCTTCGCGTGGAACTGGCCGATCACGTAGCTGTCGAGAACGTTGCAGATTTCCTGCGGGGTCGGAACGCCGTCGCGGGACTTCACGAGGGTGTTCTTGTTCTCCTCGCGGATAATGTCCATGCACAGCTCGACGCATTCGTCGCAGATGAACACCGTCGGGCCCGCGATGAGCTTACGGACCTCGTGCTGGCTTTTTCCGCAGAACGAGCAATAGAGCGTGTTCTTTTCCTGAGGAGGCATCCATCTCATCCTTGGCCGAAACGGACAGACACTGCCCGCATCGCGCTTATCAATTTTGGTCGCCTCTCGGCGCACACCATCTCGACTCAACACTTCCAGTCGACGATTCCAGCCGATCCAGACGGCATGACCCACGCCGACACTACCAACGCCAGATCATCCTAGCCTACTACATACTCAATCTCAGCATGCATCGGCCGGATGAATCAAGGATGCATTAATTCGCGTGCGAGCGCCATGACCCGTCACAACGAACCAATGCATCACTCTTGTGACATGGTAAATGAGGCCTCAGCTTTCGAGGCCCCGGAAGTTGACCTCTGAAAAATCAGGTCTTTTTACCGTCCAGTACGTCGGCAACCTCGTCGCGGGAGGTCAGAACCCTGTCGACAATGCCAAAATCGCGGGCCTGTTCTGCCGTCATAAAGTAGTCGCGATCAAGCGTGTACTCGATCTTCTCGTAAGGCTGGCCGGTATGCTTGACGTAAATCTCGTTCAGGCGCCGCTTGATCTTAATGATGTCCTCGGCGTGGCGCTCGATGTCGGAAGCCTGGCCCTGGAAGCCGCCCGAGGGCTGGTGGACCATGATACGGGCGTTTGGCAGCGCAAAGCGCATGTCCTTGTGGCCGGCGCACAGCAGCAGCGAGCCCATCGAGGCCGCCTGCCCCATGCAGAGGGTGGCGACTGGTGATTTAATGAACTGCATCGTGTCGTAGATCGCCATGCCCGACGTCACCACGCCGCCCGGCGAGTTGATGTACATGGAGATTTCCTTCTTCGGGTTCTGCGACTCCAGGAACAGGAGTTGTAGGCACACCGAGCTCGCCATCTCGTCGTTGATCGGACCGACCACGAACACGATCCGGTCCTGCAGCATCCGCGACAACAGATCGAACTGCTTCTCGCCGCGGGTGGTCTGCTCGATGACCGTGGGCCAGTAGGGCATAACGTGCTCCTCGATGTTATTTCCAAGTCGGCTCGGCGACATGCCAGTCCGGCATCGCCGCCCATGTCGTCCGGCCGGCTTCGCCCATGGTTCCGTGCGTACCTATCATCACGCACGAACCCATGGATGACGGCGCCGGGGTCAGGCCTGCGTCGCTTCCTCGGCAAGCTTGAACAGCTCTTCCTTGCTCACCTTGCGCTCCGTGGGGGAAGCCTGGCTCAGCATGAAGTCCACAACCTTTTCCTCGAAGATCGGCGCGCGCAACTCGGCGACGGCGCCCGGGGTCTTCTCGAAGTACTCGTAGACCATGCGCTCCTGGCCCGGGAACTGGCGGGCGCGCTCGATCAGGGCGCGACGCAGCTCATCCTGCGTCACTTCGATCTTGTTGCGGTCGCCGATCTCGCCCACCAGCAGCCCGAGGCGGACGCGCCGCTCGGCAATCTTGCGGTACTCGACCTTGGCCTCGTCCTCCGTCTTGCCTTCGTCAGCGAGCGTCTTGTTCTCGCGCTTCAGGCTCGCCTGGAGTTGGTTCCAGATGGCCTCGAATTCGTGGTTCACGAGGCCCGAGGGCAGATCGAAGGTGTGCGTGCGGTCGAGTTCGTCCAAAAGCTCACGCTTCAGCTTCATGCGCGAGGCCTGGTCAAGCTCGCGCTGGAGTTGCTCGCGGACGAGCGAGCGCAGATTCTCCAGATCGGTCGCGCCGAGTGACTTGGCGAACTCGTCATCGACGTCGGGCTTCTTTGGGGCACCCACGCTCTTTACGGTAACCTCGAAGGCGGCCTTTTTGCCGGCCAGCGTCGGCATCGGGTAGGCGGCGGGGAACTCCGCCTCTACCGTGCGGGTCTCACCGGCCTTGGCGCCGACGAGGCCTTCCTCGAAGCCAGGGATGAACTGGCCCTGGCCGATCACGATCTCGGCGCCGGTTGCCGCGCCACCCTCGAACGCCTCGCCGTCGATGCGGCCTATAAAATCGAGTACCAGACGGTCGCCGGTCTCGGCGACGCGGCCTTCCTCGTCCGTATATGCGACGTTGCTATCGACCAGACGGCCAATGGCGATCTCGATGTCGGCTGCATCGACGTCAGCGACGATCTTCTCGAGCTTGAGGCTAGCCATATCGGCGACCTCGACGGCCGGCAGAACCTCGAACGTCATTGAGTAGGAGAGGTCGGCCTTGCCCTCGAACACCTGCGACAAGAGGTCCTTGTCCTCGGGGAGTGTGATTTCGGGCTGCATCGCGGGGCGCTCGTTGCGATCCTCGATGGCCTTGAGGCTCGTGTCCTTGATGGCCTGGTCGAGCACCTCGCCCATCACCTGGCGGCCGTACAGCTTCTTGATGTGGACGGTCGGCACGTGACCGGGACGAAAACCCTTGATCTGAACCCGGTCCTTGAGGTCGGTCAGCCGCGTCTCGAAGCGCTCGTTGATTTCGGAGACCGGCACCACGATCGTCATCGTGCGCTTCAGTCCATCCGAGCTCGCCTGGGTTACCTGCATTGTCCTGCCCTACCTCGCCAACGGCGTTTTCTTTCGCGGAACGGGGATGCCGCACCGGGTTTCGGTCCTGCTCTCAACCACTTGAGAAGTTGAGCGATTTTCGTGGTGCGGGCGGAGGGACTTGAACCCCCACGGCTAGGCCGTCAGAACCTAAATCTGGTGTGTCTACCAATTCCACCACGCCCGCGAGACCTGCCCGGATCGCCGATGGCGGTTGACGCCATACAGCACCCCGAGCACGTATCGTAATTCCTTATAGTGCCCTGTGTTCCATCCAACGCCTCATCACGAGGCGCCGGCCACGCGCGGTTCTACCCCGGCGGCGGCGCTGGAAAACAAGAGTAGGCCGCGTCGTATATCGGCTACAGGGCACCAAAATCAACGATGATTTGTCGCTCCGCTGACGCATGCCGCTGGAGCCCTTGAATAAAAAAAGCCAGGCCGGAGGGCCTGGCTTCTTATCGATGCGGCGGAGGCTTTGACCGTTACTTCAGAGGCTGGGGGGCCGGGCCGGCGGCGCAGCAATCACTGCCAAAGTGATAGCGGAGGCCGATTTTCACCTCGTGGGCGGCGATGTCGTCGATGCGGACCGCAGGGTTCACGTAGCCCGCCGTGTCGGAGCGCTGCGAGCTGATCTTGCCCATGTCGATGTAGCGGTAGCCGACGTCGAGGATCGCCTTGTCCGAGATCTGGTAGCCGACACCTGCCATCAGCGACCAAGCGAATGCGAGGTCGTTGTCGCCCTTGATGCGGTTCACCAGGTTCGGGTTGCCGGTGAAATAGACGTCGTCGAGCTGGTGGTAGGCGGCACCGATGCCGGCGCCGACGTATGGGATAAACCCGCCGAAGTTGCCGAAGTCCTTATAGACGTTCAGCATCAGGGTGTAGGTCGTGAGGCTGGTGTGAAGCGGGTCATCCTGAACCGGCGGGATCACGGGGGGAACGCCGACCGGCGGGGGCGGCTGGAAGAAGCCCGGCTCGCCGTCGATCTTGCGGCTGCCACGGTAGCCGAGCATCGCCTCGAAGCGGACGCCGCGCGAGCCGCCGAAGGAGCAACCGGCGCCGCCTTCACCGAACCAGGTGTTCTCGACGGTGGCGTTGGCGACCTTGTCCGTCAGGAAGCTGTAGCTGATTTCGCCGGCCTGAACGACGCCGTCGGCCGGATTGCCGTTCGAGCCGTCGGTAAAGACGCCGTTGTTGACGGGCCACTTGATGTCGGGACTCTGGGACCAGGAATAGCCGACGTCAGCGCGGAAATAGCATGGGCCGGCCGCGCCCTGGTGGATGACCGGCATGGGGGCATAACCGTCCTTCAACGAACGGAGATCGGCGGCGTGACCGGCAGTGGCAAAACCCGCTGTGGCGATGACGGCGGCTGCGGCGGCGCCCGCGAGGGAAACAAGTTTCATTAGTGAATACCTATCTGTAGCAGGTCCCGCCGAACACGGGTCGCGGCCTGCGGGCTTAATTTGTGGCGGGACCCACCCTAACGCCGGCACGGTTAAGCCGCGGTTAAGCGCCGTAGCGAAACGGATCAGGCTCAACGGGCCAACGGCGGGATCGTTCGAGGCCGGTCGGGCCAGCGCCTGATGTGGACGGCTCCAGCCGTCGCTTGCCCCGGCAGGTCGCCTCGACTAGACCGGGCGGCCAATGCCACGCTCAACCCGTGAGACAACCATGCCATTCGACCGCGGCGTCACAGACGCGATCGGCCGCACGCCGCTCATCAAGCTCCAGCGCGCCTCCCGCGAAACGGGCTGCACGATCCTCGGCAAGGCCGAGTTCATGAACCCGGGCCAGTCCGTGAAAGACCGGGCTGCGCTCGGCATGATATCGACGGCGGCGGCCGATGGGCTGCTGAAGCCCGGCGGCACGATCGTCGAAGGTACCGCCGGCAACACCGGGATCGGCCTGTCGGTCGTTGGAAATGCACTTGGATACAAGACGGTGATCGTGATCCCCGATACGCAGTCGGTGGAAAAGAAGGACACGCTTCGCCTCCTCGGCGCCACCGTGGTCGAGGTGCCGGCGGTTCCCTACAAAAATCCAAACAACTATGTCCGGTACGCGAGCCGTCTGGCGGAGGCGCTGAATTCTGCCTCGCCCGGCTCGGCAATTTTTGCCAACCAGTTCGACAACGTGGCGAACCGGCAGGCCCACATCGACACGACCGCGCGCGAGATCTTCGAGCAGACCGAGGGCAGCGTCGACGGTTTCACCTGTGCCGTCGGCTCGGGCGGCACGCTCGGTGGCGTTTCGATGGGCCTCAAGGCCGTGAAGCCCGGCGTGCAGATCGCTCTCGCGGACCCGCCGGGGTCTGCGCTCTATTCCTACGTCAGGACGGGCGAGTTGAAGTCGGAGGGCTCTTCCATAACGGAGGGCATTGGGCAGGGACGGGTGACCGCGAACCTCGAAGGCGTCCAGATCGACGCCGCCTACCTGATCCCGGACGCCGAGAGCGTCGAGACCGTCTTTCGGCTGCTTTCGGAGGAAGGACTGTGTCTTGGCACCTCGTCGGGCGTCAACGTCGCGGCCGCCATCCGGCTCGCGCGCGACTTGGGCCCGGGGCATACCATCGTCACGGTGCTTTGCGACTACGGCACACGCTATCAGTCGAAGTTGTTCAACCGGGCCTTCCTCGAAAGCAAAGGGTTGCCGGTGCCGCCGTGGCTCACGGCGCCCGCTACCGTTCTGCCGAACGTTTTCGCTTCCTCCTCCTGAAGTCGGGGCGGACAGCGTTTGCCAATGTGGCCGACGCTGCTAGAAACCATGGGCTCGGAAGCGTGCGCTCTGGGCCAACCGACGTTGAAACCTATGCCACCTGGAGCTCGCCGGTGCCCCACAGCGCTGAGACATGGATCGTCGATACTGCTTGGCTCGAGGCGCGCCTCGATGCCCCGGGGCTCGTGATCCTTGATGGCACATGGCACCTGCCGACGGCGGGGCGCGACGCGAAGGCCGAGTATCTCGCAGAGCATATTCCCGGCGCGCTGTTCTTCGATATCGACGACCTGTCCGACGAGACCTCGTCCCTGCCGCACATGCTGCCGTCGGCGATCAAGTTCGCCTCGCGCATGAAGAAACTCGGCATCGGCGACGGCATGAAGATCGTCGTCTACGATACTTACGGCCTGTTCTCGGCGGCCCGCGTCTGGTGGACTTTCCGTGCCATGGGTCATGAGGACGTCGCGGTACTCAACGGCGGCCTCAAGAAGTGGAAAGCGGAAGGCCGACCGCTCGAAGATGGTGTTCCGACCCGCCGGTTCGAGCGCCACTTCACGCCGCGCCGACAGGTTGGCCTAATCCGCGATCTCGCCGACATGCGCGAGGTCGTGGCAACTAATTCCGCGCAGATCGTTGATGCGCGATCGGCCGGCCGTTTCGCGGGTATCGAGCCGGAGCCACGTCCGGGCCTCCGGGGCGGCCATATTCCCGGTTCGCGCAGCGTTCCCGCGACCGACCTCGTCAATTCCGACGGGACGCTCAAGTCACGGGAAGAGCTCATGGCGATTTTCGATGCGGCCGGGGTCGATCCCAAGGCGCCCGTCATCACGACCTGCGGCTCGGGCGTGACCGCGAGCATCGTGTCGCTCGCGCTTGCCGTCGTCGGGCAGACGAATGCCGCCGTGTACGATGGTAGCTGGGCTGAATGGGGTGTGCCCGGATCCAATCCGGTCGAGACGGGACCGGCCACCTGACGCGCCGACGGTCAGCCTGGGTCCTGTCTCACCTTTGTCAGGTTGGGGTTGTAGCCGGACGGCCACGGCACGCCACGCACGTTCCTGATATTCAACATTGCGTTCGCCGCCCCGAGAGCCGCTACGACACCGGTATGCGAAAAATCGTGATGCGCCCCCATCGATCCCTGCCTCGCCTAGCCCACTGGGCGACCATCCTCCTGCTCACCTTGCTCTGGATGGGCCCGGCCCTGCAGGCAATCGGGGCCGAGCCGGCGCACGCCGATCCGGTGCGTTCGGCCCGGGGTGCGCACGCTCACACGGTGCCACGTAAAGTGTTGGCGCTGTTTCACGGGCAGGAGGAGCCGAGCCCCGACCAGACGCGGATTCACAAATATCTCGAAATGCCTTTGAACCATCTCGGCTACGAGGTGGAATACTGGGATCTTGCAAAGGGCCTCCCGACCGCCGCGCGTCTGCAGGGCGTCGCGGGGGCCGTAACGTGGTTCGAGGACGATATCCCGCGGGACGCGGACTATCTCCAGTGGGCCACCAAGGCCGCCAAGGGCGGTCTGAGGTTCGTGGTATTTGAATCGCTCGGCGGCAAGGATGGCCGGAACGAGGTGAAGCTCGTCTCTCCGCTGCTTCACGAACTGGGCCTCGATGCCGTCGATCATTACAACAGCAAGACTGAGCAGACGAAGGTCCGGACCATCGACACGACCGTTGTCGCGACCGAGCGCCCGCTGCCATCGCCGCTTACGCCGCACCGCTATATCCGCGTCGCGCCGGGAGAGGCGGGGAAGCGCGTCGAGGTGCTGCTTTCGGCCTCGGCGCCGGGAGACCTGCCAGGGGCCACCGCCGATGCCGTACTGGTCGCAGCGGGGCCAGGCGGGGGCTATGTCGCGTCGGGCTACGCGGTCATTTACGATGCGACGGCCAATCGCGTCTGGTGGCTCATTGATCCGATCGCCTTCCTTTCGAAGGCGCTCGATCCGGGCCTGGTGCCACTTGCCGACACGACGACGATCGCCGGCCGGCGCATCTATTTCAGCCACATTGACGGCGACAGCTGGAACAGCATTTCGCAGGTTGCCCGCTACGCTGGCCGCAAGACGATCAACGCCGAGGTGGTCCTCAACGAATTGATCGCGCCGTTCCCGGATCTGCCCGTTACGATCGGCCTCATCTCGTGCGACGTCGACCCTTCGCTCAAGGGTAAGCCCGGTGCGGAAGACATTGCCCGCAAACTCTACGCACTGCCGCAAGTCGAGGGGGCGAGCCACACGCATACGCACCCCTTCGACTGGAAGTTCTTTGAGAAATACAACCGGCTCGACGAACTCGCCAAAGTGCAGAAGCTCGAGGACCAGAAAGTCAAATATGGGTTTTTGCCACGGTACTCGGTGGAGCGACCGTTCGAGCTGACATCGGAGGTGCCGGGGTCTCTGGCGGCTGTTCAGAGGCTCATGCCGCCAGGCAAGCGGCCGCAGGTCTATCTCTGGTCGGGCGACACCAAACCGTTCGAGGCAGCCGTGCGGGCTACGCGCGCAGCCGGCGTTCGCAACTTGAACGGCGGTGATACCCGTTACGACGCGCAATGGCCGTCGCTTGCCTACGTCAAGCCGCTGTCGCGCATGGTTGGCGCAGAGCGGCAGATCTATGCCGTCAACAGCAATGAAAATACGTACACGAACGAATGGACCGGGCCGTTCGACGGCTTCAAGTCACTGAACGAGACGCACGACAGGACCGAGAGCCCGCGGCGTCTCAAGCCCATGAACGTCTACTACCATATGTACTCGGGTGAGAACGACGGGGCGTTGGGGGCGGTCAGGGGGCACCTGGAGCGGGCGCGGGCCGCGCCAGTGATTCCGGTGCCGGCATCGCGCTACGCCGCGATCGCCGACAGCTTCTTCGAGGTAGCTTTTCGCACCGTCGGGCCGCGGCGCTGGAGAGTGGAAAATCGAGGCGCGCTTCAGACCGTGCGTTTCGATCGGGCCGATAAGGTGGCGGTGGATTTCGGCGCGAGCAACGGCGTGATCGGCCAGAACCGGGCGAACGGATCGCTCTACGTCGCCCTCGATCCCGCCGAGGCGCTTCCCGTCGTGGCGCTGATGGACCTCTCCAAGGTTCATCATGAGCAGCCTCACATCGTCGAAAGCCGGTGGGAGATTTCGGGGATCAAGTCTGCCGCGTGCGAGGTTGATGCCTCGGCCCGCGGGTTCGGCGCCGGCGAGATGACGTGGGCGGGCGTTCCGCAAGGCCGCTATTGGATGGACGTAACTCCCGGCGGGAGCCCGGGCGCCCCGCCGACCCGCATCACGGGCCTGATCGCGGGGAGCGACGGCATCCTCAAGGCGCGCATCGACGCGGACGCGCGCAACGGGCTCTCGTTCCGGCTGGTCTGCGCCAATTGAGGCGGCTCAGCGTGGCGGCAGCGGAATGAACTCGGCGGTGTCGCCGGGTACCGGTTCAAAGCGTCCCGCCGCCCAGTCGGCTTTGGCAGCGGCGATGCGGTCCTTCGAGGACGATACGAAGTTCCACCAGATGTGGCGTGGGCCATCCATGGGCTCGCCGCCGACTATCATCAGCCGCGACGCCGTCCGCGCCTTTATGGAGATCCGGTCGCCAGGCTTGAATACGAGCAGGCGACCAGCCTCGAAGATCTCGCCGGCGATCTCGATTGAGCCCGAGACGATATATATGGCGCGCTCGTCGTAATCGGGATCGAGTGGCAAGGTGGCCCCGGCGGCAAGCTCGGCGTGAACATAGACCGAGGGATGTGGGAAAAGAACGGGCGAGGCCGCACCGTAAGCCCGGCCCATGATCACGCGGACGCTGACGCCACCATCCTCGATCACCGGCAGCTCATCGGCGGAGTGATGGACGAAGCCGGGATCGCCCTCCTCGTGAGAGGCGGGCAGCGCGGCCCAGGCCTGAATGCCGTAGAGGGTGTGGGGGTGGGTGCGCATCTGTGGGCTCGTCCGCTCGGAATGGACAATGCCCCGGCCCGCCGTCATGAGGTTCAATGCGCCCGGCCGGATGGGAATTGCGGTGCCCAGGCTGTCGCGGTGGACGATCTCGCCGTCGAACAGATATGTGACCGTCGACAGGCCGATGTGGGGATGGGGCCGAACGTCTAGTCCCGAGCCCAGCAGGAACTCCGACGGGCCCATCTGGTCGAAAAAGATGAAGGGGCCAACCATCTGTTTGCCGGCCGCGGGAAGCGCGCGTCGAACCTCGAAGCCGCCGATGTCTCTCGCGCGCGGCACGATCACCTGGTCGATCAGCGCGCACGCGCGGGAATCGCCGGGGGCCGGATCTTCCGTCTCTTGCCAACTCATGGTTCACACTCCGCTCCTGCCAAAGGCCTCCAACATCGCATGGCCTTCAGCGTCACATGGTGCCCTGAAGCGCGGTCGCAAACTTTAGGCCTTCCGGCCGCGCGTCACTCCCCGGGCAGGTATTGTCCGATCCAAGTTTCGGTCAGCGCTGCTCCGCGTCGCCTCAGGAAGCAGCGGATATCGACCGGCTCGGGTCCCTTCGCGTCGATGTCGAAGAAGGAGCGCCACCGCTCGCGCTGGTCGACCACGGGATGGGAATAGGCGTTGGTAACCGATCCGCGCGATGCGTTGACCACGATCTCGACACCGTCGGCGCGCGTCAGCCCATCGAAGACGCGTCCCTGCCAGTCGATGACGTACTTGCGCACGCCATCGGGTCGAACGAAGCCTGGACGTCCGCCAAGGCCGGTCCATGTGGCGGTCGCCTTGCCGAGGCCCTCGGGAAAGCGGACCTCATCGAGCCACGACAACCTGTAGCGCCAGCGCGAGGGCTTGCCCGCAGTCAGTCCGCCTTTGGGACACCAATAGGCGGCGATGTTGTCCATTGTCTCGTCGTCGGTTGGTATCTCGAGCAGGTGCACCTCGCCCTCTCCCCATGGGTCGAGGGGCTCGACCCATGTCGACGGGCGTCGCTCGTAGAAGACGCCGTCATCTAGATAGTGGACGAAATCGCGGTCGCGCTGGAGCAGGCCGAAGCCTTTCGGGTTGCGGTCTGAGAAGGTCGAGGTCAGGACACGGCGAGGATTGTTGAGCGGCCGCCAGATGCGTTCGCCAACGCCGGTGTGGACGGCGAGGCCGTCGCTGTCGTGGATCTCGGGACGCCAGTCGGCTGCGCGGGTGCGGCTGCCTTCGCCGTACCAGAACATGGACGAAAATGGAGCGATCCCGACGCGGGCGACGTCCACGCGCGGGTAGAGCTCGCACTCGACGTCCATGGAAACACGGTGGATGTCGCTCGCGTCGGTCAGCTTTTCCGTATCGAAACGGTAGGCGCCTGTAACCGAGGGGCTGTCGAGGAGGGCGTAAACCGTGACGGGCGCGCTACCCTTGGAGCCGGCCTCGAGCCAGAAGGTGGTGAAGGTCGGGAACTCCTCCGGCACCGGCAGTCCCGTGTTGATCGCCAGTCCGCGCGCGGACAGTCCGTATTGATTGTATGGTCCAGACGAGCGGAAGTAGGAGGCGCCGAGGAAAGCCAACCAGTCCGTCTTCAGGTCGCGGTTCATCACACGGAACCCAGCAAAGCCGGTATCGCCCGGGAGCGAACGGGCCGGATGTCCATCGGGTGTATCAAAGAGAGCGGCGCTGTAGAGAACTTCGCGGGCCTCGCCGCCCATCACGACATTGACCGAAACAGGGGCGTTGAAGGACCGCTGGAGGTGGAACAACTGGATCGGCGTGCGATTTTCGCGGTCGAGGCGGAGGCTGGCGTCGGCGCGGAACTTGATCTCCTGGAAGCGATCGTAGTCGATGCGATCGAGGATGTCGGTGTAACGGGCGGCAACCGGCTTCCAGGGCGAGGCGGCGAGGGCGCTCGCGCGAGCCTTCAGCGCATCGAATGAAAACGGGGACTTTGGTCCCAATCCAATGTCAGCGGGACCGGCCGCAGCAGCGGCAAGCCACGAGAGGTTGTCGGCCCGGAACGCGTTACCCGCGAACCCAGGGGCACCAATGCCGAGCGCCGCGCCCGCGGCCATTGCCAACGCCCTGCGCCGATCCAGTCTGGTCTGCATTTTTTTGGTGGTCCGTATCGTGCCGATTTATCCGCCAGCCTCGTGTTCCGGTTCCGACATTTGGTGACGAGACCAGCCGCAATCGGGGACCAAACGTCAGAAGCGCTATACTAGCTATAGTGGACCGAGAGCACCACCGTATGGATTATGGGCGCATTTTGCGGTCGATTGGCCGCCATCCGCCCACCTATCAGTCTGCCGCCACTCTAAGTCGATCTCGCGGCAACCCTCAGTTATGATGGGGGGATGGTGTCGCGTTTCACAGCGTCACCAACTCGTCTGGTCTCAGTTTGATCGCTGCGCGGAGCGCTCCGTCTCCGCACCTGCCCGACGTCGGACTGTCGTCTGCCGGCCGAGTAGAACTGGCCTACAGACGACAAGAATGCCTTCGGCGACGGTCAGACTGGGTGCGGACGCGCGTGCCGCATTGAGTTTCCCTTCGAGTTCGTCGAGGCGTAAAACGTTGTTCCACCAAGCGGCATTCATCTAACGCCAGGGGGAGGCTGAACAGGTCATCGAGTTGACGGCCCAACTTCCCCGACGTGGTACATCGCCATTGGCGGAACAATCAGGTCCGTTTCTCCCCTCGCATCAACCAGACGTCCGTTCCCGACGTCCGAACACGCGGTCGAAAGTCTATCGGGGGAGCACCGATCGCGGTCCGTACCGAAGTGTAGATCCAAGGCCAAGGCCAGGGTCGAAACCGAACGCCGCGTGTCCAACACGCTGCATCTTAAGCGGACCACCATGCCCGCACTTGCGCAGAACGAGGCGGGGCGTTCAGGGAATAACACCTTCCCGCGAACTGCTGACAATGGATTGGCGCGCGGTCAGCCGGCAGGAAATCTGATCGAAGGCAGTGCCATAGGGAAAGGTCGCCTCGATCGGCGGGACGGAACCTGCGACCAGAAACCCCAAGGCAGCGGACGGGCATTTGGGCATCTATCGCGCTCGAGTGCCCGAATGTCACCAAAAGAACCGTTAAGATTGACCATATCGTTCGCAATGGAAACCGTCAGTCGAAGCTCTAGGCGACTTCAGCGAGATTTATGCTATACGTCCGCCTAAACCGGAGTGGGGATCAGAGATCGTGATTTCGATACTGAACACCGGTAATTGGTGGGTTGCAGAATTGTGCGTGTGTTTGAGATGAAACCAAGTGTTTCCGATACACTTCCGTCCGGCCTGGGCGGCATCGCAAGCGATGGCACGCTAACCACATCCTATCAGTCTACAATCGACGCGACGCCCGGCTCTGGCAGACCAAGCGCCGATGGGCGTCCGGACCCGCGTCCGGATGCTCCGGTTCGCAGGTTGGTGCCGTTCTCTGGAATTCAATTTCTGGAACTCGAGATTGACGCCGGCATCCTGCCGATGCTCAGCACGTGGTTCACCGAGGAAGCGATCGATACGCCTATCGGCCAGCGGCGCGTGCTTCTGCCAATCGCCAACGAGCAAACACCCGACGGAAGCATATTCCACCCTGTTACGTTTCGCCCGCTCGGACCAGCCGACACACTTTCGTATTCGGGGCTCGAAGCCGTCGAGCCATTTCTCGATACATGGACGCCGTTGCCATTTCTCCGCTACCTTGGACGCGGAGCCTCGGGCGAGCCCCGTTTCGACCAGGGACCCGCGAACTGGGCGCGCATTCACATTGCAAGGCCTGCTGAAGGTCTGCGTGGCGCGGAACGGCTGAAGGCAGTTCTGGCTTTCGACACGCGGCTCGACTCATCCAGCCGGGCAGAGGCGGCCGCCTATCTCGCGCCGAATGTCGAAGATGCGCTGTTCGCCTCCACATTCATGCTCGTCGACAATCCCGAGCTGCTTTCAAGCTACCTCGGTCAGACCTGGGTCGACGCGTGGCTCAAGGAGACGATGCAAAAGGGAGAGCGGGCGCCGTCGGAGCTCTCAATGCACGATGCCGCCACCGCGGCCGAGGCCGGGCGGTTCACGCTTGCCCATCTTGGGCGCTACATTTCGCTACTGAAGGTTCTCGACCGGGCCGCGATGACGCCTCGCATCAGGTTCGTCGACAGCGTTTCGAAATCGCTGCCGCTTCCAACGACGGGCCTCGACCTGGTGATCGACCTTGGAGGAAGCGAAACGCTCGCTCTACTCGTGCCGCGCGACCGGACACTCGATCCCGCCACCGCCGGCGCGCAGGCCATTCCGCTGCGCATGCGGGATCTCAATCAACCCGCACGCGTGCACCAGGGACCGATGCCGACGGTCGTCGAGTTCGACCATCAGTCGTTCGGAAACGCGGCGTTGTCGCGGCGCAGCGGCCGACCGGACGCGTTCGCCTGGGGGAGCCTCGTCAGAATTGGTGCGGAGGCGCGGCGGCTCAGCCTCAGGGCCAACGCCGCCAATGGCCTGACGGGTGGCAACGACATTCTGGGACGGATCGGCGAAACGGCGGCCTCGGAGGCGATCTGGCGTTTCTCGACCCTCGATGCCGTCAAACCGCGAATGGGGCCCATGGTTTCGGGCGAGGCATTGCGGCATCTCTCCGAGGATGGGGATATGACACCGCTGCCGGAGTTGCTCCTTACCTCGGCCCACGCTGACGGGCGCAGCGCCACGAGCGGAGCCAACGGAAGCCAGAATTATGGTGCGGCGCCGGTGGTGCGCCCCCGGTTCTCCCAGTCGTCGCTCGTCGGCTTTTTCCTCGTCGAGTTGATTCTTCACGCCATGAGCGAGGTCAACTGCGCCGATCCTGCGAGCCCGTTCGGCCAGGAGGGGTCTGACGCCACGGAAGTGCGCCGGATCGAGCGCGTCGTTGTGACATCGCCGCTCGCCATGCCGCATCACGAGCGGCAATTGCTGATCGAGCGCGTCAATAATGCCATCGAATTGGTGTGGCGTTCCCAGCGCTTCGACGACCCGGCTTCAATCGTTCATCCGGAGAAGCCGACTGTCGCACTCAGCATCGGCGCCGACGTGGGGCTTCAACTCATCCACCTTTACGACGAAGTGCAATCAAAGTTCGGCGGCTCGTTCAGCGAACTGGTCGACTGCATCCGTCGCAAGACCGGGGAGCCCGACGCACGCGACAATCTACGCGTGGCGTCGGTCGAGGTGGGCGCACGCTCGATCGGCCTCACGATCATCGACTACGCCGGCGAGCATGGCGGTAATGTCGATGTCCAGCTCGTGCTGACCGACAGAGCTTCGCGAGGCGCCGATCGGGTCGTCGAAGCTCTCAGCGAAACGGTGGTTCTGCCGGCGGTCGAACGCGCTCTGGCCGCGGCCGGACTGGCGGAACCCCGGCAATTCCTGGCGCGCCTCGCGGAGGCGAGGCCCGCTCCCATGACCACCGGTCTGGCGAACGGCAAGGCGGCTGGTGCGGGCGATATGCGGCTTCTCACCCAGCGCATCGAGAGCAAAGTCCTGCGTCCGGCGGCTGAGCAGCTCTTTCATTACTATACGGCCATTGCCCCGCGGTCCGGGCTCGGCATCACCCGGACGCGCCTCAATGTCCTGGTGAAGGCAGGTGGCGGGCGGCTCGATCCGATGGCCGAGGAGTTCAATTCGCTGGCGCAGGCTGCCGGCGCGCGCGGCTTCGACCTTTCGAGCGTGCTCGTTGAATGCAGCCGGCGGCATGTCGAGGCGCTGCTGGCTTCCGAGCTCTGGCCCGCGATCGATGCCGTGTGCGATGCCATCGAGGGGGCGGAGTGCGACCTGTTGCTGGTCGGCGGCGAGCTTGCGGCCCTTCCCGATCTCGCCGATCGCATCGTGATGCATTCTCCTGTTCCGCCGGGCCGGATCGCGTTTACCGACAGCGCGGCCTCGCGGCGCTTCTCAGGTTCGCCCGACAAGCGAACGTCGGCCGTTCTAGGCGCCTATCTCGCGGGGCGCAGCCTTCTGTCCACCGATGGGTTTTCGATCGCGACGCGCAAGGTTGCAGAAGCACTGGTGAGCGATGCACCGGTCACGCGCCAGGCATTCGCGATCGAGGCCGCCGAAACCAAGGCCATTGCGTCTCACGCCAACCGGGTGGAGCGTCGCGGATGACGGGGCGCCCGACATGAAGCCAGCGCAGAAACTCATCGTCGCCTGCCGGCAGACCGCAGACGCAGCCCGCCGCCTGTGCGACTGGCTCGAGGCGAACCCGGGGGTTGCTCGGCTCGCCAATGGATGCATCGTCGACGACATAGAAGGCCTGTCGAGCGGGCTTGGACATATTGCGGCGGCGGCCGAGACACCACCTACGATCGGGATCGTAGGTGCGGCCGGGGCTGGCAAACTCGAGCTGACGCTGCAGTTACTCGCGCCTCGAGGGCCGGCACAGCTCGGGGAATTCGGCGCGCGGCCTCTCGACATTCAGACACTGCGCCATGTCTTCCCGGCGGATGACGGAGGCGGTGGCGCGGCCGTACTAAGGTTCAGCACCGCGGATGCCGCGCCGACACCCAGAGGCTATCCGATCCGGGTTGCCTTGTTGTCGGTCATGGACATCGCCGCCGTCCTTACTGCCTCGCGCCTTTCTGCACCGGGCGGTTCGCCCGAGCTGCCTTCGCCGCACGCGCTCGACGCGCTGTTCAACGAGGCGGCCAACCACGTTTCTCTGCAACCGGTTCCGGGGCTATCCGGCCGCGATGTCATCGAACTGCGCGAGCATCTCACCGCGTCATGGGGCGGGCATCCGCTATTCGACGGCCTGACGGCGGTTCGCTACTGGGAGAGGCTGCGGGAAATCGCGGCGCATCTGAAGGATGGCGAGCGGCGGCGCCTGCTCGCGGTGTTGTGGGGCAACGACGAGGCCACCACGGCGCTATTCGACCGCCTCTGCGACGGGCTCGAAGCGCTTGGACATGGGGCCGAGGCCTATTGCACGGCGGAAGCGCTGATCGGCAAGGACCGCATGACGGGGTGGCTGATGCGCCATCCCAAGAGCATCGTCGATGCATCGACCATGCTGTCCTTGGGCCGGGGCAGCGGCGTGGCCGTCACGGTCATGAGCCGGAGTGGGCAGGCGGTCGAGACGGACCGCGCATTGCTGTCGGCCGTGATCGCCGAATTGCCGATGCAGATCGGTGCGAGCCGCCTCAGCGAACTTGCCCCGGCCGAGATTCTCGATTTTCCAGCCTGTCCGCCCTCTGATGATGTAGGCTGCACGAATGCTCATCAAGAGCCGGACGACAGAGATCCGCTCGCTATCGCGCTGTCGCGCTACGCGCGCGCCAAGACCATCTACCTTTTCGAACGGGCGGCCAGACGCCGGGAGATCACAAGCCTCGTCGTCGCGGTCGATCCTATAGGCGAAGACGATACGATCGGCCCACTCGTCAGTGAATGGATCGAGACTGCTCAGGGCGTTACGGCCCATGCGCGCGAGCGCGTCAAGCGGGGCCTGTTCATCGCAGCGGCCGAGCCTCCGCGTCTTGCGGGTGCGGGTACGGACCTCAGACGGGAGGCCGGCCGGCGGGTGCTCGGCGTCATGCGACGCATACTGGGACCGGGCGAAGGCTTTGCCGCCGACTGGACGCCGGGCAGGGCGCTGACTGACGTCTACTGGTTCGCGCGCGGCGATTCCATCCACGCCGCCGCATCGTCCCAGGGTGCCGCAAACGGAATGGCCGTAAGCGGAAGCGCGCCAAATGCTGGCGGGGCGGGCTCCGGCTGGCAGTCACTTACCCGCGAAGCCCATTCGCTGGCAGAAGTGGATCGACCGGGCACGGCTACGGCCCTCATGCAGTCACCTATGACGGCCGATGAGAGAACACTTGGCGGCCTGCTCTCACCGGAGCGCGGGCGTGAGAGCCGAGCCCCGATTGCCAAGTTTACCCATCTTTCGACGAGCGAACTCGTCGCCGAGCTGGCACAGGCCGCCAGCCCCCGCGCGAAGGCGATACAGCTTTCCCGGGCGATCGCGGAGACAAGACGGCGGCTGCGCACGAGCGTTGCGCGCCTCCACAGCTCGAACGATCCGGCGGCGATCGCCGACTGGCGCCGTTCGGTCGCCATCATCGTCACCGATCGTCTTCAATCGCTGACCGAGCGCGGTCAGCTTGGACGCCTGCGTCGCATGCTCATTCCGCCTGAAGGGGATGTCGCGATGGCCATCGAGGCCGGTATCGTCCGGGCCATGGAAGCGGACCGAGTACATTCGGCGTATGGCGGTGCCTTGGGTGGCGAGGTGACCGGCAACGGAATTCGCCGCTATGACGGGGCCCAGTTCGAGCGACAGCCCGACGCCGGCGGCGACGTAACACGACATGCCGAGGCCGCCGTCACATTCTGGATCGGATATCTGAAGCGCATGTCGCGGGCGCGAACACTGTGCCGGGAAATCGGCATCGAGCCGATGGTGCTCCATCATATCGCCGACGAGTTGCATCTCGGCGCCGGACGCGTTGGCCTCGCGGAGGAAATCGCGGCCGCCTATCGCAGGTCGAGCGGGGCGGGCAGGGAGGAGACCGTGCTCGATGTTCGGCGGCTCGCCGCCTATGCGGCCCGATACACGTCGGCGTTTGTCGAAACGCTCTCGCCGCTCGGATCGCGCGGGCCTTCTGCCGCGCCCGCTTCTTCACGATTACAGGAACTCGAGGTTGCCGATCCGGCCAGTTCTGGCTATGGCTCGCCGAGCAATAGAATTCTTGCAGGTCAACGGCATAGCGTCCGGGCGCATGCAGCCCGCTGGGAACATTCGTTCACGAAACTGGTCGACGAGAATATCGCCGCTGCAAATCTCGCATCGACGCGAGGCGACAAGGACAGGGAGCTCGGCGACCTGATCCATCTGTTTGCTTCGGGAGCCTTCGAGGTGGACGCATGAGCATGATGAAAATCGAAGTCGTACCTGATCCGACGGTCAGCACGGGTGGGCACGCGATCATTCGCCTCAAGGGCGTCGCGCTACTGCCGCCCGGGGCTACGGTCCGAATTGAGCCGATCGACGAAACGCTCGCCGATGACGACGGCTGGCCGCAGGGCGATATCAAGCCGATCGAAACCCGCCAGACGCCTGAGGGTCTCGAGTTGCGCGTCGGACCGAGCGTGGTCGACGCGCCGCTACTTGAGCCAGGCATGCCAGTCACGATAACGGTCGCGGACGCTCACCTCAGCGAGGAGCTCGTGTGGCCGACGCTGCCGGTTTCAACAGGGGCCGTCGAAGCACCGGTGGTGATGTCGGCATCTCAGATGGCCGCCGAATTCGCCGCCGTCGAGCGGGCGAAAGTCGAGGCAAAGCGCATCGCCGCCGAGTTCGAGGCCAAACTCGAGCGCGACCGGCGGGAAGCTGAGGAGGCGTCGCGCCGCAATGCGGCGGTCGCGGCCGCGATCGCGACCGCAGTCGTCGCGGAAGAGCCGCCATCGAACCAGATCAAGACCGCACCCGCGGCCCACCCGGGCGCGCTCAACGGATTGGCCATACCGCCCATGTTTGAAGCAGCCCGGCAGCTGGATGCCGTGCTGGCGTCCGATAAGCCGATCGATCCGCCGGCCGCTGGCCGGACCGCGCCTGAGCCACTTTCGGCGCTGGCCAATCCGGCGCCCGTCAAGGCGCGTGGCGGCGACGAGGTCGATACGTTGTCGAGGCTCACGCGTCCGGTCAACGAACTGCCGACGCATGGCGCGGATGCCATCTCCGCAGATCGGGACAGCTCGCTGCCGGCTGTGGTCGTCAAGCAGGCGAACGAGGCTGCGGCGGCGCGAGCCACGGCGCTCGAGCCTATCGCCGGGGCGCAGGGCGCCAAACAGTCGAGCGGGGTCGTGCCGTTCCTGCTGGGGTTCGCCACCGCGGCGGCTGCCCTCGCAATGGTCGTCATCGGCGGTCCCAAAACGGGGCTCATTCCCGAGCTCGTCTCGACGGCTCCCGCAACGACGTCTCGGCCGGTTATCGCCGATGCGTTCATGGCCGGTCCGCAGTCGCCGCGGGGTGAGATCGCGACCAACATCGACCTGCCGACAGCGCTGCGACTTGCCGACTACAACATGCATGGCATCGACCGGCCCGTGGACAGGGCGGAAGCGGAATTCTGGCTCAAGAAAGCGTTGTCTCTCACGGCCAGCCATACGCAGCTCCGATGGGCCGTGACGCAGCTCGGGACGCTTGCGGCACAGCCTGTGTCCGGTGCGCCTGACTATGAAAAAGCCAGGTTGCTGTGGGAGATCTCGGCCGGCAACGGTGATCCTGTCGCTCTCTGCTTCCTCGGCACGCTGGCCGAAAGCGGACTGGGCGCACCCGCAGACCGCGGCAAGGCACTTGAATACTACAAGCGCTCCAAGGAAATCGGCGGTTGTCCGGGCACGGACGAAGCCATAGCGCGACTGAGTAGATGAGGCAGATTATGTCGTCGGTATTTCGTACATTTTTTCTACTGTCCGCCGCCTTAACCGGCGTAACATCTCTTATTTTTTCAACAGATGCTGCCTGGGCCCAAGACAGCCCGTTTTTCGATCAGCGCCGCCTTCCCGATCTTGAATTCGAGCGCCGAAATCAGGAAGTACTTCAGGAGCAGCGCCGTCTGCAGGATGCAGAGGCCAAACGCAAAGCCGATGAGCAGCGCCTAGCTGTAGAGGCCGAGGCCAAGAAGAAGGTCGAGGAACAGCGTCTCGCCGCCGAGGCCGAGGCCAAGAAGAAGGTCGAGGAACAGCGTATCGCCGCCGAGGCCGAGGCCAAGAAGAAGGCCGAGTAACAGCGTCTCGCCGCCGAGGCCGAGGCCAAGAAGAAGGTCGAGGAACAGCGTCTCGCCGCCGAGGCCGAAGCCAAGAAGAAGGCCGAGGAACAGCGCATCGCCAATGAGGCCGAGGCCAAGAAGAAGGCCGAGGAACAGCGCATCGCCAATGAGGGCAATGCGAAGCGCAAGGCCGAAGAAGCCAGTCGCGTTGCAGCGGAAGTCGCGCGAGCGGCCGAAGAGGCACGCCGCCTGGCGGTCGAGAAGAGCAACAAGGAAGCGGCGCTTGCGCCGAGTCCTGCGGTGGCCAAGCCAGCCGCCGGGGTCGAGGCCTGCGCCGCGCCGCGCCTGTCCGCCGAGCCGCTGTCTGGCGGACGGATCGGTCTCATGGTCGACAGTGCCTGCCGGCGCGGACAAGCGATTTCGGTCGCGTATGGCGAATACACTTTCACCTACACTCTCGATGCCGCAGGAAAGTCCAATATCGTTCTCGATCTCTTTCTCGGCGCGAATGAAGGCTTCCGTGTAGTCACGGCCGACGGCAAGGAACAGCCGGTCACGCCCGTCGCCGGAGATGTCCGGGGCTACTCCAAAGTTGCGCTCATCTGGCAGAAGCCGGTCGATCTCGACCTTCATGCCATCGAAGGCAATGCGCAGATCGGCAGCCCGGGGACGGTCTGGGCCCGTGCCGCCAGAACTGTGGACGAGGCCAAGGCGCTCGTCGCGTCAACCGGTCGGGGCGCCGGCTTTCTCTCGACATCCAACGACGGCAAGCGCGACGGGACGAAGGTCGAGGTCTACACGTTCCTCCACAGCCCAGACCAGGCGATCGGCGCCGTACCGTTCGCCATTGATTACGCGAGCCGGGGCGCGCAACCTACCGGGGACGCCTGTGGCCAAGGCGCACTAGCCGAAGTGGCTTATGAAGTCGTCATGGTGACCAGGGGTGGCGATCCGCAACGCGACAATGGCATCATCCCCGCCGTGAAATGTGGTGAGGCCCTGGATGGCAAGGCGCGGTACATTCGAAATGCGGTCCCCGATTTGAGGTTCCGGCGATGAAATACGCCAAAATTGATCGAGAAGCAGGCGTGGTGGGAGTGCCTTCGATGAGAACTAGTGGACTGCTGAAGGGGACGGCGATCGCTGTGCTCGGCGTAATCATGTGCACGGGGAGCGCCGTTGCGGCCGAGGTCACGCTGCGCATGAAGGGGGGAGATTTCTCGGTCTCGGGAGAACTCAAGGCCTTCGACGGGGCGAAGTACACCATCATCTCCAAGTCATTCGGCTCGATGTCGCTCGATGCCGCGCGGTTTGACTGCGAAGGCTCCACCTGCCCAAGGCCGGGTGGAACGTTCACGACAGCGCTCACGGCCCCCACGGCTGGCGCGCCGAGCGGCACCGTTTCATTGGTCGGGTCGAACACCATCGGCGGCCAGTTGATGCCGGCCTTGATTCAGGCCTACGCCCAGGCCAACGGCCTCAAGACCACGCGCGTCGCGGGAGCCACGCCCGAGGAACTCGGACTGAAGCTCGTCGATTCAAAGGGTGTCGAGGTTGGCGCAGTCGATCTCAAGCGCCATGGCTCGGGTACTGCGTTCAAAGCCTTCGAGAAGAAGGCCGTCGACATCGGCATGTCATCGCGGCCGATCAAGCCTGAAGAAGTTCAGAAGCTCGCAGCGCTCGGTCTCGGCGATATGAAGGCGCCGTCGAATGAGCATGTGCTGGGTCTTGACGGGCTCGCGGTCTACGTCGCCCAGGAAAGCCCCGCGGTGTCGTTGTCGATCGATCAGATTGCGAGGATCTTTGCCGGCCAGGTCGTCGACTGGTCCGAGGTTGGGCTGCCCGCGGGACGCATCCAGGTCTACTCTCCCTCGGCCAACAACGGCACGATGGATACGTTTGACGAACTGGTGCTAAAGCCGCGCGGGCTGAAGCTTACCGAAACGGCCAAGCGCTTCGAGAGCCACGCCGAACAATCCGACAGTGTTGCTGCCGACAAGCTCGGGATCGGTTTTGCGTCGATCGCCTATCAGCGCAACTCGAAGGCGCTCAATATCGAGACCTCGTGCGGCCTGATCACCAGGCCGTCGACGTTCCTCATGAAGACGGAAGAATATCCACTCGCCCGCCGCCTCTTTCTCTATACGGCAGGTCAGCCGACCAATCCCCTCGCAAGGGGGTTGCTCAGCTTCGCCCTCTCGCCTGCCGCCCAGCCGGTCGTGCGGCAGAACGACTTCATCGACCAATCGCCCGAGACCCTGGACTTTCAGTCGCAGACGACGCGCATTGCCTACGCGCTCAACGCGGCGGGCGCCGACTTCGACTTGAACCTGATGAAGACGCTGATCAGCGACTTCAAGCCGGCGCAGCGGCTGACCTCGACCTTCCGTTTCGAGACGGCGAGCTTCGCCCTCGACAACAAGGCGCTCGCCGACGTCACCCGCCTTCGGTCCCTACTCGAAAAGCCTGAGTACAAAGGCCGGATCGTCATGATCGCCGGATTTGCAGACGGCATCGGGCGGTTCGATACCAACCTCGTACTCTCGCAGCGGCGAGCGGCAACGGTTCTGGCCGCCATCCAGCGAGCGGGACAGAACCCCATTCAGGCGCAGCTCGTGACGAAGGGCTACAGCCAGCTCGCGCCGGTGGCCTGCAACGATACGGCCGAGGCACGCTCCTACAATCGCCGTGTCGAGGTGTGGGTGAAATAGCACTGACGAATGAGTGGGGGGCGCGCTTTTTTTCTTGGCGCTTCCGGGGGGAAGCGAACTGAAGTGCGCCCGGGCGGGGATTGGACACAAATCCGGCCTGGATTGGCGAGTACCGGGCAGGCGTTCTGCCCGGAATGTCGCTTCCGGGCTTCGCACATGATGGCCGTCGCGTCCGGAGGCGTGGCGGTTGTGGTGTGTGTGTTTGACCACGAGGGAACTCATGCCGACGATCGAACTTTCCCGCCGCATGCGCCAGACATCGATCGCGCGCCGGCTTCTGCTGGCCGCACTTGCCGTCATTCCGGTACTGAGCATTGCGGCTCCTGCCCACGCTCAGTGGGTGCCGTCGAAACCCGTCCAGTTCCTCGTCATGGCCGGAAAGGGCGGCGGCGCCGACAAGGCGACGCGGTTCCTCATCGACGTGATCGAAAAGCGCCAGCTAGCGCCGGTCAAATTCGAGGTGGTCAACATGCCGGGCGATTCCGGCGCCGAGGCTCTTGTTGCGCTGAAGAAACGCGCCGCAGACCCCCACGTGCTGCTTTTCACGCTCAACAGCTTCTATACGACGCCACTTGAGAAACCGCAGATCGGCGTCGACATCGCGACCTTCGCGCCTGTGGCCCGCATGGCCGAGGACGTGTTTGCGCTCTGGGTCCATTCGGACCGGAAAGACATCTCTACTGTCGACGATTTCGTGAAGGCGGCCAAGGCAAAGGGCAGCGCCTGGATCATGGCCGGTACGGGGAAAGGGGCCGAAGATCAACTCCTGACCGAGTTCCTCAACGCCCAGTACGGCCTGCAAATGACCTATCAGGCTTTCGGCGGTGGCGGGGAGGTCGCCAAGTTGCTGGCGGACAAAAAAGCGGATTCAACCGTCAACAATCCGGCAGAGCAGAACGATTTCTTCCCCAAGGGCATCACCAAGCCGATCGTAACGTTCACGCCGGCGCGCCTGGCACTCTATCCCGCACAGCCGACGCTGCGCGAGACCGGAATGGACTTCACCTACAAGATGCAGCGCTCGATCGTTGGGGCTCCAGGCCTTTCGGCCGATCAACTTGCCTACTGGGCAAAGCTTTTCCGCAGCCTCTACGAGAGCGAGGAGTGGAAGAAGTACCAGAAGGAGAACTCTCTCTCGGGCGACTTCATGACCGGTCCGGAATTGACGACCTACTGGCTCGCGGAACGGGAGAAGCACGTTCGCTGGAAGATGGCGCTGGAGTTGTTGAAGCCCTGACAGGCCGTGCCTTGAGCGCGGGGTTCGCCTCTGGGCAGATGCCATGGCCTGGAGCGCGTTCAGTTTGAGCGGAATCTTGAACGCGCTCCAGGTCGTTGATTTTTGAGCATGTTCTTACGGAAAACCGACATCCACTTCTCCTGACCATGCTCCACGGCGCTTACTTCAAGGTCCCGGCCACAGAGCGCTGCTTCGGCCGCTGAACCAGTACATGAACAATCCAGCATACTCCTTGGTCACATAGTCGAGGCGGCGCAGGCCGTCGGACATGGTGTAGAAGGCCGAACCCGCATCATTCCAGCCGCGCGTCCGGTAATCGACCGGCCACGGCTCGACGGGAAATCCCGCGCGACGGAACGAGCCGATCGCTCGCGGCATATGGGCTGCCGACGTCACGAGCAGCCATCGCTCGCCCGCTGCGGGATTGGCCATGGCGCGGGAGAAAACCGCGTTCTCAAAGGTATCGCGGGACTTGTCCTCAAGGACGATCCGGTTGGCTGGGACGCCCATCTCGGTCAGCATCCGGTAGACGACCGACGCCTCGCTGGCGCCGCCGGGAAACAGCCGTCCAGAGCCGCCGCTGAATAGGATCTGCGCACGAGTCAGCGTTCGGGCCAGCGCAACGGCCTCGGTGACACGCTCGGCTGCCTCATTGAGAGCGTGCGCGCCTCGTGCAACGGCCGTGTCTGCGTCTTCCGCACCGCCAAGAATTATGACGCCGCGGATCGGACCACCGTCAATTGGGGCTCGATCGAAGCGCTGCTCAAGCGGCAGGGTCAGGATATGCGGCAAGGGGCTCAGGGCCGCGAGACCGATTACGACCGAGACAGAAAGCAGGCGCTGCGCCGCCGTCACGTGGCGCCGCCAAAGCGCGATCTGCGCCGCAAGGGAACTCATGATCAGGATGGACGAGGGCTGGAGAAGAAACCAGGCAATCTTGGCCAGTACGAAGAACATGTTTGCCTCACGCCACCAGTCGCGGCTGCGGCCGCGGGGACCGCCATCCAGCGGATCCTCGCCCGTCTTCACCCAATGATGTGAAAGGAGATGGTGCCCGAGGCCGGAATTGAACCAGCGACACTGCGATTTTCAATCGCATGCTCTACCAACTGAGCTACTCGGGCAAACCAAGAGCAGGACCGGACGCGATGAAGCGCCAGCCAGCACGGCAGACGGCGTGTATAGTAATCGCTTCGGCGCCTGTCCAGCGCTCAATCACACCGCGCGATGAAAACTTGTCGTGCGGCGTAACTTCCCGTTGGCACGGGCCACGGGGCGCCCTTAAGAGAGCGGCCATGATCACAGCAGACCACGTCCTCTCCCCGGTTCTGGAGCGCATAGCCAACGCGCTCGAAGCCTTGGCCCCCCGGGCCGCCACGGAAACCGACCTTGATGCCGCCGAGGCCTTCGTCTGGAACGCCGATGCGGCAGGCTTTACGCCCGTCGCTCATGTCAACCGGGTGCCGCTCGGCCTCTTGCAGGGCATCGACAGAGCCGTCGGGCAACTGATCGACAACACCGATCGCTTTGCTCGTGGGCTTCCCGCCAACAACGCGCTCCTCTGGGGCGCCCGGGGCATGGGCAAATCGAGCCTCGTGAAAGCCTCGCATGCCGAGGTGCGGCGGCGGCTCGGGCTCACGTCCGGGACCGGCAAGGCCGATCTCAAGCTGCTCGAGATCCACCGCGAGGACATTTCGACCCTGCCGCGGGCGCTTCACATGATCCGCACCAGCCCGCATCGGTTCATCGTGTTCTGCGACGACCTGTCATTCGACCGGGACGATACGAGCTACAAATCCCTCAAGGCCGTACTCGAGGGTGGCATCGAGGGGCGGCCGCAGAACGTGATCTTTTACGCAACCTCGAACCGGCGCCACCTGATGCCGCGCGACATGGTGGAAAATGAGCGCGCGACGGCGATCAATCCCGGCGAGGCGGTCGAGGAAAAGGTTTCGTTGTCCGACAGGTTCGGCCTGTGGCTCGGCTTCCACGCCTGCAGCCAGGATCACTACCTCGCGATGGTCAGGGCCTATGTGGCCCACTATGACCTCGCCATCGGCGACGAGGAACTCGAGCGCGACGCGCTCGAGTGGGCGATGACGCGCGGATCGCGCTCCGGCCGCGTCGCGAGCCAGTACATCCAGGACCTCGCCGGAAGACTGGGCCGACCGCTCGATACGACCGGCTAGTCGGGCGACCGATCACGCGACACCTTGGCTGGAGCGCGTTCAGTTCAGGCGGACACTTGAACGCGCTCTGGGTCGTTGATTTTTGTGCATGTTCTTATGGAAAACCGGCGTCCACTTTTCCTGAACATGCTCTATGCGCCACTACCCGCGGGACCGGCGGCAACGCTCCCTTTGCCTATTCATGCGCGAGCGGGAACCGTCTCAGCGCGCGTGACGATACCGAGCCCGGGTTCGTGGGCTCGGTGTCGTCGGTTGCAGGCGTCTCAGCAGCCGTGATTTGCGAGGCACCGCCGGAAGCGCCAGTTGCCCCATCCCCAGCGGCTCGCGCATTCACGACGCCAGGAGTGGCACCGGTCGTGTCCGCGGAAGCAGGGGACGTTACCTTGGCCTGGAATGTGGCGGTGGTAGCGGGCCGGCCCCCAAGCGCAGTAGCCGTGCCAGCCATGAACCTTCAAGATTTGTGATTGCGCGAAGCCAGCTGATGCCGCCGGTATTGCGGTGACGGGCGCTGCCGATGCCGAGATTGCCCCGAGACAGAGCAAAGTCGTGGCCGCAACCAGTGTCACGAGTGTCTTTCCCATTACTAACCTCCTATGATCCTTGTGTAATCCCACCCATCCACTCCTTGAACAGCATTCAAATTTGGACCTGAATTGTCCATGAACATTCGCGGCTCGATATCGAAAACGCGCGTTCGATCAGTCGGTCGTTTTGCCAAGGCCGCAGTTTCGCGGGAGGCGCGAACACGGCGGATGTCGGCGCGGCGGGGCGCCCATGCTTTGATCAGTGAACCCGCTTCTTTCGAGCGATGGGCTTGGGGCGCGGATGCGCATCCGACTGCCAGTTCTCGACCTTCTCGATGAGCGCGGTGGGACGCTGGGCAACAAGACGGAGCTCGCCGCGGTAGATCTGCCCTGTTCCTCCGTCTACGGTCACGATTTCGCCCTCCTCGAGCAAGACGGCCCCAAACGTGCCGCGTCGCCCGGACGGGTCGATCCTCAGGCCGTCGGTTCCGACGACGCAGACCTTGCCGAGCTGGCGCGCAACGACGGCGGCATGGGACGTGCGGGCTCCTTCGACCGTGATCAGCGCGGCCGATTTCGCCAATGCGCCAATGTCGGCGGTGTCCGCATTCTGGCGAACGAGGACGACGGGTCGCCCGTTCACTAAGTGAGCATCAAGTCTCGCGGGGTCGAAGACGGCGACGCCGACAGCGACACCTGTGCTCGCCGGCGTGCCCTTTACCAGCGGTGCTGCCCCTTCGCCAGCAACGAGCTTGCGCACCTCGATCGTATCGATGTTCAGACCATCCAGCCGCGACAGGGCTTCGGCCGGTGTTACGAGGCCCTCCTCGACGAGATCGACGGCGATTTGAATGGCGGCGAGGGGCATGCGCTTTCCGGTCCTCGACTGAAGCATATGGAGCTTGCCGTCCTCGATCGTGAACTCGAAGTCCTGCATGTCGGTGAACTCGTGTTCCAGGACTCGGGCCGCGGCGATCAGACCACGGTGGGCTTCGGGGAGCCGCCGCTCGAGTTCATCAAGACCGGCTGCTCGACGACGTCCGGAGACGACATCCTCGCCCTGGGCGTTGCTCAAGTAGTCGACGAAAACTTCGTTGGCGCCATCGGATGGATTGCGCGTGAAGCCTACACCCGATCCCGATGCCGGCCCGGCGTTGCCGAACACCATGGCCTGGACGGTGACCGCGGTGCCGATATCTTCGGGGATGCCGTTGAGCCTGCGGTACTCGCGCGCCCGGTCGCTCGACCACGAGAGCAGCACGGCCTCGATGGCGCCATCGAGCTGGGCGCGCGGATCGTCGGGAAAATCCGAACCGACCGCGCCTTCGAAAGCGGAGACATAGGCGTCGGCCAACCTCTGCAGGTCCGCGCTGCCGAGTTCCTCGATGGCCATCGCACCAACGGCATCAAGGCAGGACCGTAGCGCCTCATGGAACAGTTTCGGATTTACGCCGTGCACGACCTCGCCATATTGCTCGATCAGCCGGCGGCGGCAGTCCTGCACCAGCCGGGGGTTGCCGCGACTACGCAGCAGGCCTCGAACGGAAGCAGCGTTCAGTCCGATATTGAGCACAGTCTCCATCATGCCGGGCATGGAGATTGCCGCGCCTGACCTGACGGAAACGAGCAGCGGGCGCCTCGCATCACCGAAGTAGCGGCCGGTCGCGGCCTCGAGGCGCGCCATCTCGGCGGAAACGAGCGGGCGGATCGCGGCGAGCGTGCCTCGCGCATCCTTCAGAAACGCGCGGCAAACCTCTGTTCCCAGAACGAACCCTGGAGGAACCTTCAGTCCGCAGCCGGCCATGCGCATCAGGTTGTGCGCCTTCGAGCCGACGACCTCCTTGGAGGGAAGAGCGGCGCTATCGGGGTAGGGGATCGGATGGATAGAGGCCTCGCCAATTCGATCCGGGGAGGACGTCCGCTTCATAGAATTACCTCCTCGAGCAGGTAGGATCGCATCATCTGAGCAGCGTGGGCCTGCGCATCGGTTGCGCGTTCGAGCGCGTCGGCGAGCTGCTGCAGGAGCAGGATCTGTCGCTGATCGACGGCGGGCTCCAGAAGCATGTGCCGCCGGATACGGCGCAGGAGATCGTCGGCGGCATGCTCCGCGGCAATGATCCTTTCGATCGCCTGCAGGAATTCGTCGAGGTCGTCGCGCACGTCTTGGCGGGTGATGAGCGCGGCGCACTCGACGCACTTGATGAGTTCGAGCGAGGCTTCGAGGGCGGTCTCGGCGAGGCCGGCTATCAGGCTTCGAGCCGGGGCCGGGGGGGGCATCTTGGCGGCAATCTCGACCAATGCTGCCGCTTCCTCCATCTCGTCGACCGAGTCGTCGGCGTACTCGAAGAAGCGCGTGAGCGAGAGCGGGCGGATGAAGCGCTTGATGTCGGCGCGGGCCTCGTTCAACAGGACGTCGGCCGCAACCTCCCACCTGCCGGCGCGCGCTGCAAAGCGTTCCGACCACGCCTCGCCTGCGGGCTGCCCCAGCCGCTCGACGGCTTCGCACAGCCCCGTTGCAAGATCACAACCGAAGGCGACGTGACGGGCTGCGATATCGAAAATCGCCACGCGCTCGCTGTCCATCGCGCAACGCAGACGCGCCTTTATCTCGTCGAGGATGCTGCGGCGGGAGCGTCGCTGGCGCAGGCCCACGGAGGCAAGTTGCATCGCTTCCTTTATGAACTCGGCGGCGCGCTTCTCGCCGATCATGTCGTCGAGGCGCTGGCCGTATCGCAACTGCTGGCCTGCCGCGTACTCGACCGCCTCGCCCAGCGCGGCCTCGCCGCCAATCTCGAGCAATGCCCTGTGGCCATAGTCATTCTTTGCGGCCCAGGTCAGGATTTCGATCGCGCGGCGCTTGGCGACGAACCCGCGCAGGCGCTTACGCATGCGGTTCCAGTCGATGAGGTAGACGAGGCGAGAGCCCAGGTGGGCGAGGTAAGCATCGAGGGCCGCCTCGTCGGACGCGGTGAAAGTGCCGGTCGTGAGGAAATAGTCGCTTTCGGTCAACTGCTCGCTACGGCGCTCGGCAGGGCCCTCCCAGACGACGGGCCAATCGTCGAACAGGCTCACGAAGAAGGCCAGCCGCTGGCGATGGACGTCGGTGTATGTGACCCTTGCCGTGGCGCCGTCGACCCGGATGACGAGAACGTGGGCATCCGTGGTTCCAATGTCGTTCTGGATGAGAATGCGGCCCTCGTGCTCGGTCGCCGTCGTGCCGAGACCAGGGTGGTCGAATTTCAGCGGAGCCGTTCTGTTCAATCCTGACATGAAGGCTTCGACCCGGCGCCTGCCGCTGTCCGACAGGCCGTGCACGCGAGCTCCGGCGACCGTCTCGACGGAGATGCTCGCCTGTTTCGCGTTGATCGCCCGATGAGCATCCATGACGATGAGATGCAGACTGTCGCCGGCCGCGCGGGATCCGGACGTCATGGCATCGATCATCGAGCCGGAGATGATATCGTCGCGCGACAAGCGGGGGGCGGCATCGGCAAGCCGGCGACCCAGCGCTGAACGCTCCTTCTCCGAAAGGCACGCCAGCATCGCCTCGATCGCCGACGTGATCCGCGCGACGATCTCTCGGCCGTGCGGAACCAGGAAGCCGTCGCCGCCGTGCTTGCGGGTGCCCTCGATCACGTCGTCGAGCCAGGGGTCTGAGAGACTGCTCGCCTCGCGTTCCGAACGAAGGTCGAGTGCGCGGGCGTGAGGGTGGTCCGCCTTGGCCCGCGCAGCCTGCAGGAGCGCGAAATAATACTTCGCCTGGTCGTTTGCGATCAGGGATCGTGCGATGGCATCGGGGGCCAGCAACTCACTCTCACCGAGTTCGGCTATGATCGCTTGCTTGACCGGCATCCACTCCTCCACAGCTCATCGAATTGCCCATCCGGCGACCCCTCCTAGAGGGCTCACCCGCGAGCACGCGTTGACCTTGCGCAAATCCGCAGCCTATCGCTTCGATGTGACCGCTTGATCGCAACGCCACCTCGCGCAACATGGGCGCCATGCTGACCACGTTCTTCAACGAGCTGCGCACCGCCAAGGTGCCCGTAACGCTCAAGGAATACCTGACGCTGATGGAGGCGCTCGAGGCTGACATGGCCGCGCGCGAGATCGAAGCCTTCTACTATCTGTCGCGGGCGTGCCTCGTGAAAGACGAGCGCTACTACGATCGCTTCGATCGCGTTTTCGCACATGTGTTCCGCGGGCTCGACGCGGTCTCCGGGGACGGAGAGCCGGGCACGGTCGAAATCCCTGAGGAGTGGCTGCGGGCGATGACGCAGCTCTACCTGTCGGATGAGGAGCGGGCCAAGATCGAGGCGCTCGGCGACTGGCACAAGATCATGGAGGAGCTTCAGAAACGCCTCGCCGAGCAGCAGGGGCGGCACCAGGGCGGCAACAAGTGGATCGGAACGGGCGGAACATCGCCCTACGGCGCCTATGGCTACAATCCGGCCGGCATCCGGATCGGGCAGAAGGAAAGCCGCAACCGACGCGCAATCAAGGTGTGGGACAAGCGCGAGTTCCGCGATCTCGACGACAGTGTCGAACTCGGGACGCGGAACATGAAAGTTGCGCTGCGCCGCCTGCGCCGCTTCGCGAGGGCGGGAGCGGCCGAGGAACTCGATCTCGACGGCACGATCAAGTTATCGGCCAACAAGGGCTATATCGACATCGCGCTGCGCCCGGAACGGCGCAACGTCGTCAAGATACTGATGTTCTTCGACATCGGCGGGTCGATGGATGACCACGTGAAGATCGCCGAAACACTGTTTTCGGCCGCGCGAGCCGAATTCAAGCACCTCGAACAATACTACTTCCACAATTGCCTTTACGAGTTCGTGTGGGAGAGGAACGTGCGCCGCTGGCACGACCGGACGCCGACCCTGGACGTGCTCAACACCTATGGGTCCGAATACAAGGTGATCTTCGTCGGCGACGCGGCGATGAGCCCCTATGAGATCATGTTGCCTGGCGGAAGCGTGGAGCACATGAACGACGAGCCTGGACACGTCTGGCTGAAGCGCGTGACCGACAAGTTTCCCCACGTCGTCTGGATCAACCCCAATCCGCAAGCCTACTGGGACTGGACCGAATCCACCCGGATGATCAGCACCTTGATGGATGGGCGGATGTTCCCGCTGACGCTCGAAGGGCTCGAGGCCGCGACGCGGGAATTAATGCGCTGAACGGCGAGTTACCGGCCGGCTCGCCACGCTTGGCGGGAACGTTCCGGTAAACGATATTCACAATTCTTGATTTGCCAGGACAGGCGTCTGCGTTGACCGCTATGAGTGGATCAGCAAACACTTGGCGAATTGGATTCGCTCATGAGGCAGCCCTAAATGTCGAAGCACCCGCACCGTCCGGCCCTCGCCGCTGGTATCGCCCTGGTCCTTACCGGGTGCGCCGAGGCCAGCCTACCGAGCCTGACGACCGGGTCGCTGTTCGGCTCCAAGCCGGATACCCAGGCCGCGGCAGCCGCGCAAAAGCCCGTGCTTCGCAACGATCCCCTGGCGCGCACCTTACAGGTCAGCCGAGTGGCGGCCCGCGCCCAACGCTGCGGCTTCCACTTCGACGCCGCGAAGCTGAAAAACAATTTCCTGGCGTCGGAAGGCGCGCAACCCGGCGCGGACGCCGCAACGCTCGGAAAGCTGGACCAGTCCTATACGGTGACGTTCAACGCCACGCTCAAGGTGATCCTGGCGGAAGACGCCTACTGCTCCGAAGCCAGGCTTGCTCACATCAAGGGCGACCTCACCCGCCATCTGAGCGGCGACTACGCCCCGAGCGTCGGCTTCGAGAAGGCCGAGGACGATGGGCTATTCAGCTTCGGCGGCGGCCTCTTCGGCGGCAAGAAGCCGGAAGAATGAGGCGTTAACTTAATTTGGCACGTCTCATGCTCCGACCGGTCGAGGAACCGCAGTCGGAGCGCCGTACATGTTCATTTCGATACATTCCCTCGACCGCCGTGGCGACTTCCTTTCGACGGAGGCCACCGGCCGGAGCCCCAACGCACCGGCTGCGAAGATCGCGTCCCCCGAGTTCGAGCTTGAGCTCATAACGACGCGCGAGCAGTTCGACGCCCTCGAGGCCGACTGGAACAAGCTTTTTGCCCGTTCCGGGCGTTCGACCCATCTGTTCCAGACCTTCAACTGGAACTGGCACTGGGCCAACGTTTACCTCTCCAAACCCTCGGACGGCTCGTTCGCCGTGGTTACCGCGCGACGGAATGGCCGCCTCGTGATGGTGTGGCCGCTCGTTATCCAGCGATCCTTCGGGTTGCGCGTCCTGTCTTGGATGGGGGCGCCCGTGAGCCAATATGGCGACGTCCTGGCCGAGCAAGGCCCGCGGCTCATGCCGATGCTGCGCGAGACCTGGAACTATCTCATCGCGGCGATCCAACCGGATGCCGTCAAGCTCAACAAAACGCGCGCCGATTCGATCGTTGCGCCGCTGCTGGCGGAGCTTGGCGGCATCATCACGCAGCGCGAAGAGGCGCCGTATCTCGATCTCGCCAGCGCCCCGACATTTGCGGCCTATGAGGAGCGGCTTTCCATCAAGGACCGCAAGAACCGCCGTCGGCACCACAGGCGACTTCAAGAGGCCGGAAGCGTCGAAGTTTTAACCCTCGCCGAGGGGCCGGACGCAGCCGATCTCGCCGGAAAGGCCGTTGCGATGAAGCGGAAGTGGCTCGGCGCCCGCGGGCTCGTATCGCCAGCGGTCAGCGACGACCGGTTTGCGGTTTTTTTTCGTGCCGCCGCCGGAAGCGTGGAGCGGCCATGCGGGGTGCGTGTCAGCGCGCTGACGTGCGCTGGAACGCCGACCGCCATGGAAATTGGACTTGCGTGTCGCGACCGTATCGCGGTTCACGTCCTCGCCTATGACACGGCGTTCGAGAAATCTGGCCCTGGCGGGGTCCTCATGGAGGCGCTTCTGGCCGCTCGGCTCAACGAGGGGGTCGCCATCGTCGACATGATGGCACCGGGCGGGGGCTACAAGCGCGACTGGGCGGACGCCTCCGTCGGCGTCCTCGACCATGCGATCGGCATTTCGGCAGCCGGAGTTGTCTATGCCCGCGCCTACCTGGGCTTCGCGCGTCCTCGTCTCAAGGCCGCCGTCGAGGGGTTGCCGGCACACCGCAGGCGGCAGATCGCGCGAATTTTCAATCGATCGGCAGACTGAAAACTGGTTCGATTTGTCTCGCGCTTCGGTCAAACTTCTTTCATGTGCGACGCGCTAACATTTTTGGCGCTCTCGGCCACATGTGTTATACGCTCCGCGTTCGGGCGAACTGATCGCCCCGGAACGGATTCAGGATGCTCTCATTATGCGCTTGAAATCATTGCCTGTACTCGCGTGCTCCTCCTTGGTGCTGACAGCCGTGGCGGCGTTGCCGCTGGCGGCCGAAGAGAACCCCTTCCCCGGCCTCGTCGGCTCCTGGAGCGGTACAGGCGAGGCGCGGCTCGAGGGCGGCAAGACCGAGCGCATGCAGTGCCGAGGGTACTATCGCGGCGAGGGAGCCGGTGGTCTCGGCATCGCGATCCGCTGCGCCAACCCTTCCGCCAAGATCGATCTGCGCGCGACGCTCAACAATTCCAATGGCAACGTCTCGGGAAACTGGGAAGAGCGCACCTATAACGCCGGTGGGCAGGTCACGGGCAAGGCGTCGGCGTCGAAGGTGAACCTGTCGATATCCGGAGGCGGCCTTACCGCGTCGATGGCTGTCGCGGTCTCAGGGGCGACACACTCCGTTTTGATCACGACCGAGGGCATCGCTCTCAAGGGCGTCAAGATCAGCCTGGCGCGCGGCAACTGAACGGCGCCGCGAGCCTCAGTCCCGTCCGCCGTATTCGTGTTGTTTTGGACACAACAGGCCGGAAACCCATGAACCCAGGGTGATCGCCTTTTGTTGGCCTTATACTGGTTCGACCAAACTCCAGCAAAAAACCGACGCCATTAGGATCGAGCCGATGACACTTTCGCGCCTTGCCGTTGCCCTCGTGTCCGTTATCGCCGCCACCGTGCTCGTTTCTAGCGTGGCCGATGCCGGCCCCCGCTACGGTCGCGGCGAACCGGAGGACAGCGGCGTCGTCGTCGCCGAAAGCCGCTTTGGCAATGGCACCGTGAGCGGTCCGGTTCGCATGACACGGCTTGGGCGGCAGGTACGTCTGCCCGGCGGGACGTGGGAATATTGCCGCCGGAGCTGCTCGGAGACGCTGCGAGTCAACACCGTCGACTTCTGGGAAAGCAAGAGCGGCGGAGGCAGCGGCTCCATTACGAACGAGTGCGGCATCTTCGGTTGCCTGGAACTGCGCTACCCGCGCTGACGGCGATACCGGCGAGGCAAGGGTCCCTTGCCTCGACTTCGCTTCGAAGACCGGACTGTCAGCCTCGAATGAACGGGTTCGTCCGGCGCTCCAGTCCGATCGTGCTGCCGGGGCCATGGCCGCAGATGAACGCGTAGGCATCGTCGAGGACGAGCAGCTTGGTCTTGATCGCCGTGATGAGCGCGTCGTGATTGCCCTGGGGCAAGTCCGTGCGCCCGATCGAGCCGCGGAACAGCACGTCGCCCACCAGCAGGAACTTCTGCGCCGCACTCTTATAGACGACTGATCCGGGAGAGTGCCCTGGGCAGTGCAGAATATCGAACACATGCCCGCCGACAACAACCTGCTCGCCCTCCTCCAGCCAGCGGTCCGGCGTCACGTTGCGGGCGGGGAATCCATAGGCCGCTCCCTGTTCGTCGAGGTGGTCGAGAAGGAATTTGTCGGCGAGGTGGGGCCCTTCAATCTGGACGCCGGTCCGCTCCCGCAGCTCGGCCGCGCCGCCCGCATGATCGATGTGGCCGTGGGTCAACAGGATCTTCTCGAGCTTCAGACCGACCTGCTCGATTGCCTGCAGAATACGGGCGACATCGCCGCCGGGGTCGACCACCGCGCCGGCTTTGGTCTCCTCGTTCCAGATCAACGAGCAGTTCTGCTCGAACGGCGTCACGGGAACTATGGCGGCTTTGAATGCTGGCTGTCGGGCGGCGACGGTCGTTTGATTTGCGGTATCGGTCATCGTCAGGCGGCCTCGGCTCCGGTCTGGTCAGTTGCTGCCCACGGACGGGGCGAAAACCGGGATAGCCGAATGCAACGCGCGCCCCAAACAAAAACGGCGACCCAGGGGGCCGCCGCCAGCATCATGTCGGGTCCATTCAGGCCGCCTGGTGCTCATCATCGGGGTTTCGCAGAACGTATCCGCGGCCCCAGACGGTCTCGATGTAGTGCTTGTTGCCGGTGGCGACCTGCAATTTCTTGCGCAGCTTACAGATGAAGACGTCGATGATCTTCAACTCGGGCTCGTCCATGCCGCCATAGAGATGATTCAGGAACATCTCCTTGGTCAAAGTCGTGCCTTTGCGCAGCGAAAGCAGCTCGAGCATCTGGTATTCCTTGCCCGTCAGATGCACGCGCTGGCCCTTGACCTCGACCGACTTGGTGTCGAGGTTGACCCGAAGGTCGCCAGTCTCGATCACGGACTGGGAGTGGCCCTTGGAGCGGCGCACGATCGCATGGATGCGAGCGACCAACTCATCCTTGTGGAAGGGCTTCGTCATGTAGTCGTCGGCGCCGAAGCCGAGGCCACGAACCTTGTCCTCGATCTGGGCGAGACCCGAGAGAATAAGGATGGGGGTCGTCACCTTCGATACGCGCAATGCCTTGAGAACCTCATAGCCGCTCATGTCCGGCAGGTTCAAATCGAGAAGGATGATATCGTAATCGTAAAGCTTACCGAGATCGACGCCCTCTTCGCCCAAATCGGTTGTATAGCAATTAAAACCTTCGGACTGGAGCATCAATTCAATGCTCTGAGCCGTAGCGCTGTCGTCCTCGATCAATAAAACCCGCATGTTCGCCGTTCCTCTGCCTGATCCGCCATCAGGCCTGTCGCCGCATCGTTGAACGCACCCGAACCCTAACCGTGTATTAGGATTTACACTTCAGAAGTTAACAATCCCTAATTAACGCTTTCCTGACTCACGTTTCTTAAGCTTGTCACTCAACGGCTCTACGCAACGCGGGCGCCATCATGCGGCGCCAAGATCCTCAACGGACCTCGGCCGGCTGTCTTCCGGTACAATTTGCGGAACTTTTGCCCCCGAATCGTCACTAACAGAATTCGCGGTGGCACCAAAGGATTTTAAGTCGAATGTATGGCGGACATCCTGTTCCGCGCTGCGATGCACCAAGTGATTAGTTTACTGCAACTTAAGGGCCGTGTGCAAAGATCGAAAATGAGGTAAAGTTGAAGAATTAGCAGGGTTTGCTCGCTACCATCCGTTTCGGTGAGAATCGGCCGGCAAGCCGAGCCTATGTTGTCAGTTTTGTAGTGCGTTCAGGATATCCGACATGAATGGCAGGGAAGCTGCACTTCGAGCCAAGCGCTTCGAAGCTCACGAAAGTGCCAAGAAGATCGATCATCTGCAGATGATGATCAACGATTTCGAGGCTCTGGCGAACGATCTCGACCGGCAGATCCATGCCGAGGAGGATCGCACCGGAATCCGCGACACCTCCCACTTCGGCTACTCGACTTTCGCCAAGTCGGCGGCGCAGCGTCGCGATAATTTGCGCGCTTCGGCAGCCGAATTGCGGGGCAAGCTCGAATTGCTGATCAAGGATCGCGGGACTGCCGAGGAACAAATCGCGCAGGCTACCGCAGTTCAGGAAGTGGGGCGCACGCGCCGCCGTACTTTCCGAAGCGTTTCAGCGTCTGTGCGATAAGTTCTGCACTATCCCGCATACTGCGACTGATTTGGTGTTTCACCCAGCTTCCCCGGTGGGGTAACCTCGGCGACATCTCGTATGTCACTTCCGAGTCGCACCGGCCATGGTTTCCGTTCCGTTTCCAAGACAGGCCGCCATGGCCGTGATCGCGTCCGCGATCGCGGGGGGATGCGGCTCGGCGAATACGGACCTCCTGAAGCAACCCGCGACGCTCGTTACGAACGGAATCTCGACGCTCGGAAGTGTCGAGATCCCCAAGGTTGCCGTCCCCCAGTCTGATCCCGATCCGGTCGGCAGCCCGCTCGAGTTGTACAACCGCGTCGCACGTGGGGCGACCCGATGCTGGTTCGGGGCCGAAGGGCACCTCAAGGGAACTCACATCTTCAATGCGTCGGCTGAGCCCGAGGCAAAGGGGGGATCATCCGAAATCGTGATCCACGAGCGGGACCCCAAGATGCCAGATCCGCGGGGAAATCGCGCTTTCCGCGTGTCCATCACACCGTCCGGCGACAGCGCCACGGTGGTCGCCGAGAACATACGCTTTCCGGTCGAGGAAGGGCAGAAGATGGAACGGGAAGTTCGCCGCTGGGCTCGCGACGACGTAACGTGCAACCCGCGGGAGAGCGCTTCCAAGCCCGAGGGACCGGCAAGCCCGCCAGCTCCGGCGGCAAAGCCGGCCAAGCAAAAGCCGCCCGCCAAGGCCGCGACAAAGCCCGCCACCACCTGAGCGCGTTCCGTAGCCCTGGTCGCTGGACCGGCTGCGAACACCGTGCTAACGCGCGCCCATGGCAAAAGACGATGTTCCAACACCACGCTTTGGATGGGCCCTGACCGGTTCGGGGCACTTCTTCAAGGAATGCATCGAGATCATGCGCGATCTCGATCGGCTCGACGTATTCGTCTCCAAGGCCGCGGCCGAGGTGATGCGGATGTACAAGCAGGATATGACGCTGCCCCCCGGCACCCGCATCTTCAAGGATACGACCGCGTCAGCGGTTCCGGTCGGCGGTTTTTACTACGGCGTCTATCACACATTGATCGTGGCACCGGCCTCATCGAACACGGTCGCCAAGTGCGTTTATGGAATATCGGACAACCTCGCGACAAATACGTTCGCGCAGGCCGGCAAGTGCCGCGTGCCGACGATCGTTTTCGCGTGCGACACGGCGCCGGAAATGGATACTGAAGCGCCGGCCGGCATGGTCAAGGTCTATCCGCGGCGGATCGATCTTGAAAATACCGCGCGGCTCAAGACGTTCGAGGCGACGACCGTCGTGGAGACGGTCAATGAGCTCGCGGCGGCGGTCGAGGCGCGCAAGGCGTTACTGCTGCAGTCGTCCGGTTGAGCCATCTGGTCGTAAGATGCGCAACGGCAATCGAGTGTAGCGCATCTGACGTTTGGTCCCCGCTCGCGGCTGGTCTCGTCACCAAACGTCAGATGCAAAAGCTACACTAGATTCATAAACTTGCTAGTGTTGTTCAGATCGCGAAATTCGTACGGCGCTCGCGGCAGAATGAAACGAATTTCGCGATCACGACACTAGGGAGGCCGTCATGGGAAGTCAGGCGACGATGTCCAACGCACTGCCGCACTGCCGTGTCGTCCAGGCCGGAGCGGAATTCACCGGGAAACAGGCGCTTCCATACCTTCCTGGCATCTCGGCGGAATCGGTTTGCTCCACCGGCATTCATCTGCAGCTCGTAACGATACCGCCCGGCGCGCGGGCCAAGGCTCACAGGCACGAGAACCACGAGACGGCGATCTACGTGCTTAGCGGCGAATCCGGTTGCTGGTATGGCGAGCGGCTCGAACACCATTTCGTCTGCCGTGCGGGCGACTTCGTCTATATACCCGCGAATGTGCCCCACCTGCCCTACAACGCCAGCACGTCCATTCCGTGCGTCGCCGTGATCTCGCGGACGGACCCTCACGAGCAGGAGAGCGTCGTGCTTATGCCTGAACTCGACGCGGTTCACCCGTGAACCATTCGCGGCATCCCGACCGTGTCCACGCCCATGCCTGAGAAGATCCTCTTTCTGACCGGCCGGCTCGCCGAAGCTCGGGTCGAGGCCACCGTCAGAAGCGTCGGCCTGGCGGAAGGGAGCTGGCGCGTCGACAATCTCGGCATCAAGGTCGCGGCCTTGATGACGGAAGCAATCGTCAAGAACCGGCTCAAGGGGCCGCTGTCCGTCGACCGGGTCATCGTCCCCGGGCGGACGCGCATGAACCTCGATAGCCTTTCGGATCACTACGGCGTGGCGTTCGAGCGCGGGCCGGACGAGATCGTCGACCTTCCCGTCTATCTCGGCAGGGGCGGCAGGCCGGCGGATTTCTCCAAGCATGATCTCAGGATCTTTGCGGAAATCATCGAGGCGCCGCAGCTCACCGTCGACCAGATTGCCGCGAAAGCTCGGATGCTCGCCGCCAAGGGAGCCGATGTGATCGACATCGGCTGCCAGCCCGATGCAGCGTTCCCTCACCTTGAAGCCGTGGTGCGGGCGCTCCGATCGGACGGCCATAGGGTGAGCGTCGACAGCGGCGACGTTAGCGAACTCCGGCGTGGCGTCGAAGCGGGCGCCGACTACGTGCTGTCGCTTGACGAGAAGACACTCGACATGGTCGCGGGCACCTCCTGTGTGCCGATCCTGGTGCCGAAGCCACACGGCGATCTCGCCTCGCTGGTGCGCGCCATCGACAAGGCAAAGGCCGCGGGCATCAAACACATCGCCGATCCGATCCTCGATCCGATCCACTTCGGGTTCACGGATTCCATCGTGCGCTACGCCGAGCTCCGCCGCCTAAGGCCCGACGTGGAAATCTTGATGGGAACAGGGAACCTCACCGAATTGACGGAAGCCGACACGCAGGGGCTGACGGCGACACTTGCCGGGATCTGCTCGGAGCTTCGCATCGCCAACGTGCTGGTGGTGCAGGTTTCTCCACATACGCGGCGGACGATCGAGGAGCACGATGCCGCGCGGCGGCTGATGTTTCGTGCCCGCGAGGATGGCAGCCTGCCCAAGGGTTACGGCGGCAACGGCCTGTTATCGCTACATGACCTGACGCCATTTCCGCTGACGGGTAGTGAGATCGCGGCGGCGGCGGCGCTGGTGCGCGACGACAATTTCCGCATCGAGGTTTCCGCCGAGGGCATTCACATCTATTCGCGGCAAGGTCATCACGTCGTCACCGATCCTTTCGCGGCATTCGACAAGCTCGGCGTCCAGGCCGACGGCGGACATGCGTTCTATCTCGGCTATGAGCTCGCGAAGGCCGAGATCGCACTCAAGCTCGCCAAACGGTACGCGCAGGACAGTCCGCTCGACTGGGGCGTGGCGGCGGATCGCCCGGCTGTCGATCTGACCGAGCTGTCGCCAGAAGGCGCCACGCTCAAGGCAAAGCGCGAGGCGATGGCGCACACCCGGGACCTCAAGAAGTCTGCGCGCGAGGAGAAGCCCGAGTGAGCGCTCATCAGTCAAAGCCCCGTATCATCGAGACAATCGTGACGACGTCCAGCGCCACGGGCGAGGTCCACATCGCTCCGCTTGGGCTCATCGCGGACGCAGACCGCTGGGTCATTGCACCGTTCAAGCCATCCCGATCGCTCGACAACCTGCTCGAAGTGCCGTTCGCTTGCGCCTCCCACACGGACGATGTGCGGGTGTTCGCGGGTTGCGTCACGGGCCGCAAGACCTGGCCGCTGATGCCGGCGCGTACCGTCCGGGGGGCCCGGCTTGCCGATTGCGTCTCGCATTTCGAACTCACGGTGGTGCGTGTCGAGGAGGACGCCCTGCGCCCGCGGTTCGTTTGCGATCTCGTGGCCCACGACCACCACCGCCCGTGGGGCGGATGGAACCGTGCGCAAGCCGCTGTCATCGAAGGCGCAATATTGGTATCCCGGCTGCATATGCTGACGGTCGAGAAGATCGAAAGCGAGTTCGCCTACCTCGAGATCGCGATCTCGAAGACGGCGGGGCCTATCGAGGCCGAAGCCTGGGGATTCATACGGGAACGCATCGACGCATGGCGCGCGTCAATGTCAGACAGAGGGGGGCAACGATGACCGAACTGGAAAACGTGCGAGAGGGCCTGGCGTCGAGCGCACCTAAGCGAACCGCGGAGAGTGTCGTCGGCACGGCGATCCACTGGGCCGAGAACATATTCCTCTTGATGATCGCAGTGTTCACCATCGTAGCGATGGGGCAGGAAATCATCACGATCGTCAAAGGCCAGACGGTGCAGCTCAAGGATCTGCTGCTGATGTTCATCTACGTCGAGGTGCTCGGCATGGTCGGCGTCTACTACGACAGCAAGAAGATACCGATCACGCTGCCGATGTTCATCGCCATCACGGCTCTGGCCCGTCTCGTCATCCTGCAAGGCAAAGACCAGCCTCCCGTCAATCTCATATACGAGGGTGCAGCGATCCTGCTGCTCGCCGTCGCATGCGCCGTCATCACGTGGCGGCCGAGCCAGGGGCAAAAGTGATGTCGCAGGAAACCGACGAGACGGCCTTGCCGCGCCTGAGGATCGAAAGGCAAGAAGGAATTGCGACGCTGACAATCGACAACCCAGCGCGCATGAACGCCATGACGGCGGCCATGTGGGCCGCCCTGCCGGGGCTCGTGCGCGAAGTCGAGGCCGACACGAGCGTTCGCGTGATCGTCATGCGCGGGGCAGGCACGCGCGCCTTCTCGGCGGGAGCGGACATTTCCGAGTTCGAAACGGCGCGAGCAGGCGGGGCTGTTGCCGCCTATGACGAGTTGAACCACGCCGCATTCGAAGCTCTGACAAATTGCGCAAAGCCGACGATCGCCATGATCCATGGCTTCTGCATGGGCGGCGGCCTCGGGCTGGCGCTCGGCTGTGACCTCAGGGTCGCGGACACGGCTTCGCAATTCGCCATTCCGCCAGCCAAGCTGGGCCTCGGTTACAATCCCCGCTGGATTACGCCGATCCTGCGGGCGGTTTCGCCGGCGGACGCAAAGCTGATGCTGTTCACGGGGCGACGCTTCGCGGCCGATCACGCGCTACACATCGGGCTCGTCACACAACTCGCCAGCGTGGATGAACTGGAGATCGTCGCCTATGGCCTCGCAGCCGAGATCGCTGCCAACGCGCCGCTGTCGGTGAAGGCTTCCAAGGCCATGGTGGACCAGCTCTCGCGGCCGGGCGTGGCTCCTGACCTGGCCGCCCTCGACCGCATGGTAAAGGCGTGTTTCGCTAGCGCCGACTACGAGGAAGGCCGCCGCGCCTTCATCGAGAAGCGAAAGCCGGTATTCAAGGGTGAGTAAGTCACCGGTTGGGGTCAGTCCGGGCGCGAAGCCGACCCCGCCGCCTCAAACCGGGCTCGGAAGCTGGAGATCGCTTTCGCGCAGCGCGCCGGCCTTCTGGGCGGCTTCGAGCGCCGCGGCGAGTTCCTCGCGCGCCTTTTCGGCCTGCCGCTGACGATCCCAGAGCCCGGCGTAGAGGCCGCCCTTTGCGATCAGCTCAGCATGCGTGCCACGCTCGACGATGGTGCCCTTGTCGAGCACGATGATCTGGTCGGCGTGGATTATGGTCGACAGGCGGTGGGCGATGACGAGTGTCGTCCGGTTCTTCGACACGCGATCGAGCGCAGCCTGGATCTCGCGCTCGGTGTGGCTGTCGAGGGCGCTCGTCGCCTCGTCGAGGATGAGGATCGGCGGCCCCTTGAGTATCGTTCGCGCTATCGCGATACGCTGCTTCTCGCCGCCCGACAGCTTCAGTCCCCGCTCGCCGACCATCGCCTTGTAGCCTTGCGGGAGCGTGCGGATGAATCCATCGATCTGGGCCAGCTTCGCGGCCTCCTCGATCTCGTCCTCTGTGGCGCCGGGGCGACCGTAGCGGATATTGTAGAAGATCGTATCGTTGAACAGGACCGTGTCCTGCGGCACGACGCCGATGGCCGCGCGCACGCTTGCCTGCGTGACGTCGCGAATGTCTTGACCGTCAATCGTCACCGACCCGGAGTTGATGTCGTAGAATCGGAACAAGATGCGCGAGATGGTCGATTTGCCTGCTCCCGACGGGCCGACGATCGCCACCATCTGCCCGGCTGGAACCTCGAAGGACACGTCCTTCAGGATCGGGCGCTCGGAATCGTAGGCAAAACTCACGTTGTTGAAGGCGATGGCGCCGCTGGTGACGGCGAGGGGCTTTGCGCCCGGCTTGTCCTGAACCTCGGGGGCCTCGCCGACGAGGGCAAACATCGTCTCAAGGTCCACCAGCCCCTGCTTGATCTCGCGATAGACCATCCCAAGGAAATTGAGCGGGATCGAGAGCTGTATCATCAGCGCATTGATCATCACGAAATCACCGACGGTATGGGTGCCGGCCATCACGCCGCGCGCCGACAGCACCATCGCGATCGTCATGCCGATCGTAAAGATCAGGGCTTGGCCGAAGTTCAAGACGCCCAGCGAATAATAGGTCTTGACGCTCGCTTCCTCGTAACGGCGCATCGAGGCGTCAAAGCGCTTGGCCTCCAACGCCTCATTGCCGAAGTATTTTACGGTCTCGTAGTTGAGGAGACTGTCGATCGCCTTGGTGTTGGCGTCGTTGTCGCTCTCGTTCATCTCGCGCCGGATCTGGATCCGCCATTCGCTGGCGACGAACGTGAACCACATGTAGGCGCCGATCGTGGCAAGCACGATCACCACGTATATCCAGCTGAAATAGTAGACGAGCAGGGCGCAGACGAGCACCACCTCGAGGGCGGTCGGCGCCAACTGCAGCACGCCCATGCGCAGGATCAGTTCGACGCCGCGGGTGCCACGCTCGATGACGCGGGAGAGACCGCCGGTGCGGCGTTCGAGGTGGAAGCGCAGCGACAGCTTGTGGAGGTGCTGGAAGGTGCGGTTATTGAGCTCCCGCGCCGCATTCTGGCCGACGCGCGTGAACAGGACGTCGCGCACCTGGTTCAAGCCAGCCATCAGAATGCGGGCCAGTCCATAGGCGAAGATCAGGGCCATGGCGGCGGTTGCGGCCATGCGAGCCGGGTCGGTGACGCCGGCCGTCAAAGAATCGGTCGCCTCCTTGAAGAAGACGGGCACTGCGACCGTGACGAACTTCGCAATCACGAGGACCGCAAAGGCAAGCACCACGTGACGTCTGAGGTCGGGCCTTCCTTGTGGCCACACGAACGGCAGCAGGCCGCGCAGAACGGTCCAGTGATCGGTGCGGTGCTGGAGGTTCAACGGATCGCGTTTTGCGGTACCCGCGCCGTGCCCTACGGCGTGGGCGGACGGCATGGCGTGGGAGGAGGGGCGCATGGATTGAATTCGGCTCTTTCAGATAGGTGGACGCGGGACTGGTGCGCGCCGGCGGCGCCGCTCCAGCCGTCTGACGGCATCTGGAACAGGTAGCGCTGCGGGGGCCCGATTGAAAGTGTCACGGGCGCACAGGACGAGCTGTGCGCGAGCCTCCGCCGCTGGACCGTCAGCCTGGAAGGAAGAACCGCTGGCAGGGGAATATCAGGTCTGGATCGGCGATTTTTCCGCGATTGGCGCGCACGATCCTGGTGTAGCGATGACCTTTTTCGTAGTGGCGACGCGAGATATCCCAGAGGTTATCACCTGCTTTGACCGTGTAGTATGCGGGGGGATCGACGTCCCGTCCGGCGTCCCTACAGCGGCTTCGCCTGGCGCTCTTGCGAGGCTTCTCCTCCAGAAGCGCTGTCACTTTCGTCTTACCCGGCGTGGCGGAGCCTTGAGCTTTTTCCGGCTCAGGTTTTTCCAGAGAGCGGAGCACCTCCGAGCCGGCCTTCGTCGCCGCGTCCGCCAATTCTTCCGGGGTTGGAATACGCTTGGAATCACCTGCGCCAGCGGCGGAATTTGATTCGGGTCGCGCGCCGACCCAGGGCCGCGGCGTATTTTTTGCGATATTGCCCGTCGCCGGCGTGGTTTTTTCCGGCGCGCCCGCAGCGCGCTTGCCCGCATCGTCGCGGGTTTCGGCCGGCGTCGTCTCGACGCGCCTCAGCTCTTCGCGCGCCGCCTCCCTTTTGGCGGGAGCGGACTTTGGCGATTCGGGCTTCGCCCGTTCTGGTCTTGTTGCCTCCGTCCTCGCCGGCTCCTGGTGGTCCGTTGCGGCCGGGGGCGACTTCTGTCCGGCCGTACCGTTGGCCGCCAAGGTCCGCGCCTGCTCGGCCAATCGTTGGCGCTGGCGCGTGTCCTGGTCCGCCGGGGACATGGTGGACGCATCTTCGCGGGAGGCGGCAACGGCGGGCTTTGAATTCACGGCAGGAGCCGACGCCACCGGCGCAGACGTCTTGGATTTTGCTGAACGCTCGGCCGCCAACCCCTTCTCGGTCGGCACGGACAGTTCATTGGTGATCAACGAGCGATATTCGCGGTTGGCGCGTTCAAGCCAAATACCCAAAGCCGCCAGCGCATCATCGACAGCCCCGACGCCACTCGGTCCGGCAGGCGGGCTTGTGGCCTGCGCCCTGAGTACCTCGCCGGGCACCGTGAGCACGGACAGAAACGCGGCACAATACAGTAACCGCTGCCATCGATTTAACTTCAGCATGCCGCGCGCCCCTTCGCACCTTCAATACCTACGGTCTTTACAATCGCGGAGCATCGAAGGGTTGGCATCCTACTAGTTGCGTCTGCATAGTGCGGAACCTAGCCCGTGGCAAATGTCGATCGCGATGGGCTGCAAGGAACGCGTGCCAATTCTGCCGTCACTGCGTGACAGACTGATTTTTTGGGGCGGTAGAAAGGTGAAATCCAGCGTCGGACACACCATTTCAGAGCGTTCCGCGGCTTGCCGGGGCCCCCGATGGGCCTGTCCCGACAACGGCCGGAACAACGACTTCAAGGACGTGGTCAAGGAAGCAGTCATGGCCGACAACGGCACGGGCAAGTTAAAGGCGGCGACGCCTAAGTCGCAGAAGATCAAGTCGCAGGGCAAGTCCGGGCAGCCAGGGATCGTGGCTCCACCACCCGCCAAGCTGCGGATTTCTCCCCTCAAGACCGTGTGCGTCTATTGCGGCTCGGGAGCGGGCGTCAATCCGAGCTATGCGCAGGCGGCACGCGTTCTCGGCCAGTCACTGGCTGAGCGCGGCATCGGGCTCGTCTACGGCGGCGGCGGCCTCGGCCTCATGGGTGAGGTGGCGCGCGCGACAATCGCGGCCGGCGGTCACGTAACCGGTATTATTCCGGAATTCCTGCTTCAAAAGGAGCATGCGCTGGCCGCGGCCGACGAACTCATCGTGACCGGGGACATGCATGAGCGCAAGCGACTGATGTTTGAACGCTCCGATGCGTTCATTGCTCTTCCCGGCGGCATCGGCACGCTCGAGGAGCTCGTCGAGCAGCTGACCTGGGCGCAGCTCGGGCGTCACACCAAGCCGATCGTGCTCGCCAACATCGACGGCTTCTGGACGCCGTTCCTCGAGCTGTTGCGCCATATGAAGGCGGAGACGTTCATCAGGAGTGGCCTCGACGTGACCTTCTCCGTGGTGGACCAGGCCGAAAACATCGTGACGGCTGCCGAGGCGCGCGCATCCATGACGGCGTCGCTGCCGGAGGGCGTGTCGGTCGCGCTGTTCTAAGTCGCCCTGCGACGGCGGTCGAAGTCCGTTGATAAGTCCCATGGATTCGATCGCCATCGGGCGCCATGCCCCTTCGCGGCGCGGCCCGGTTAGGTTAGCCATGTCAGTGGCGGCATCAGCGGGAGGGCGCAATGACGGCAGCGAACGGACACCCGGCGGGCGATACCAGCGTGAAGCCGATCGCCGATCTGCGCTCCGTGACAGCGGCTGCCAGCCAATGGCTTGCCCGCAACAGGCGGATGGCGCTGCTGGTGGTTCCATCCGCGGCCTACCTGACATTATGCGCGACGGTGCTCCTTGGCCCCGCCGGGCTCGCAATCGGCGCTATGGCGAGCCTCGCCATCGCGATACTCGGGCCGCGGATTTCGGCTGATACCATGCTGACGCTGTATCGCGCGGAGCCGCTTGGGCCTGGGCAGGGCGCCTCACTGCGCGAGATCATTGCAGCCCTTTCCACCCGCGCCGAACTCGCCGAGCCGCCTGCGCTCGCGATCGTACCTTCACTTGCCGCCGGCGTATTTGCCTGCGGAAGCGGGAGACGGCGCGCTTTGCTCATCACGGAAGGCCTTCTTCGGCGGCAATCGTTGCCGGAGATCGCGGCACTCGCAGCCCACGAGATTGCGCACATGAAAGCCGGGGACCTGCCACTGTTCTCTCTCGCAGACGCGACCACCCGGGTCGCCCAGGCCATGTTCTACCTCGGGGTCGTGCTTGTGGCCGCGAGCGGCGTCCTGTGGCTCGTCGGGGAGGCGCCGCTCGCGCTCTTGCCCATCGTGCTGCTGCTGCTTGCGCCCGCACTCTCGAGCCAACTGCAGCTACGGCTGCCGCGCGAACACGATCTGGCAGCCGATCTCCTGGCGGCGCGGCTCATCGGCGATCGCTCGCTCGTTGCGCAGTTGGCCGCCGCTTCGCCGACCGTGTGCGGCAGTCCTATCGATGACCTGCGCCTGCCGGTGCCGCAGCGCCGCGTACCGCTGCCATCCCCGCTGCGCGCCCATACCGATGGGCCATCGAGGGCCCAGACGGTCCTGACGACTGCAGAACCGCATTCGCCGCTGCCGCCGCTTCAACTGAAGGACGGCCCATTGATATCGCTCGTCGGCCTTGGCCCCGTGGAAATGCGCCCGCGTGACCGCTGGCCCGGTTTATGGTTTTGAAGCGCGCATGATTACTCCACCTGTGACCCGCACCCCCGACACACCCGCGGACACCATCGCCGCGATGCGCGGCGGCAACCGGCGTGCGCTCGCGGCCGCCGTCACCACGCTCGAGCGGCTCTCGCCGGAGGCCCCGGCACTGTTGCAGGCCATGCAGCCACACCTCGGGAACGCGCTCGTCATCGGCATCACGGGGCCACCGGGGGCGGGCAAGTCGACGCTCGTCAATGCGCTGATCGGCCATTGGCGCCGGTTGGGGCAGCGGGTCGCCGTGATCGCGGTCGATCCGTCGAGCCCGGTATCGGGCGGGGCGATCCTCGGCGACCGCATCCGCATGACGGCCGCGCTCGATGACGACGGCGTCTATGTCCGCTCACTTTCGAGCAGCGGCTATCTCGGTGGATTGTCGCCCGCGGCGGTCCGGATCGTCGACGCCCTTGACGCTGGCGGATTCGGTCTCGTGCTGCTCGAGACCGTCGGCACGGGCCAGAACGAAATCGACGTCGCGGAGGTCGCGGATGTGAGGATTGTCGTGTCGGCCCCCGGCCTTGGCGACGACATCCAGGCCATGAAGTCGGGACTACTCGAGATCGCCGATATTCTGGTCGTCAACAAGGGCGACCGCGACGGAGCGGAGCGGACAGTGCATCAGCTGATGGGCGCGCTCTCGATCCGGGCCGGAGCGTCGGCGCGTGTACCGGTCCTCCGGACGACGGCAACAAGCGGCGAGGGCGTGGGGCAGCTTGCGGAAGCCATCTCCGAGGTCGGCGTCCGTTCGCATCGTGCCAGCCCCGTCGAGCGCCGTCGCAAGCGTGCGCGGTATCTCATAGCGCGGGCCGCGGCCGACCTCGTTGCCGAACGCATCCGCTCGGGCGGCAACGGCGGCATCGACGCGCTTGCCGACGATGTGCTGTCGGGACGCTGCGACCCGCGGACGGCGGCGGAGATGGTCCTGGGCAAGTGACCCGCAGCTCCACGCCAGCGTGATGCGGCCAGTGCAGACTGGCGCAATCACGCGGGGGCCGACCACAATTCGCCACGTCGGGCTTTCGAGATGCGGCAGCTCTGCGACCATTCATTTTTCCGGTCTGGCGGTTCAAGCGCGAACCGATGGGCAGGCAGATGCTGCCTTCGGTCTGCCCCCGAGGCGATCTTCATGACTTGGTGATGATGATCTCGGCGTATGCAGACGGCACCCGCATCGAACCGTCCCGGGCGGTGTCGAATTGAGCAATCGTCGAGATCAAGTCTGCTGTCAGTGCTGCCTGTCCGTTGGCGTCGAGGGCCAGGAATGCCTTGTGGATGGGGCCATAGTAGTTTCGAAATTCCTCGACGAAATGCGCGGGCGAGCGATAGCGGAAAATGAAGGTGCGATCCTCCATCGACATGGCGGAGGCGGCTGAACCGAACTGTGCTTCGACCCACGACCTGTTTCCCCACAGCGCGGGGGATTTGACGCCTGCGGGAGGCTCGACATGGCGGCCCAGGGTCTTGAAGATCTGTCCGATGAAGCTTTCCGGTGTCCAGTTGGCCATACCGATCATGCCGCCTCGCCTGCATACGCGGAGCAGTTCGGCGGCCGCGGTCGGTTGGTTCGGGGCGAACATCACGCCAAAGGTCGAGACGACGGCATCGAACGCCCCGTCTGGAAACGGCAGTTGTTCCGCATCGGCCACCTCAAAGGTGACGGGGAGGCCCTCGGCCTCAGCCCGTGCCCGGCCCCGTGACAGAAGGCTACCCACGTAGTCGGTCGAGGTGACGTCACACCAGCGCCGGGCGAAGGCCAATGTCGCGTTGCCATTGCCGGCCGCGACGTCGAGAACCTTCGCGCCGGGACGGAGGTCCATGGCTTCGGCCAGTCGCTCGCCGACGATCTGCAGGGTGGTTCCGATCCGGGCATAGTCGCCCGAAGCCCAGGTCGCGTTCTGCCTGGACTTGATGGCCGCATAGTCGGGCTCGGGCTTGCCGATTGTGGCTGCTGTCATGTTCGTCTCCTCCTCGTGCTGGTCGCATCGATCAGACCATTGGACGTCGACGCGCTTCCCAGAAATGCCTTGAGGCGACTGGGGTTGAGACGTAGATATCGGTCGGCTGGGCGGGCGCGAATGATCGCGCGACCTTAATTGCTGACCGTTCGTCCGAATGAGAGGGGCGAAGGTGACCATCGACCCACTGTCCGACATTCTGCGTTCGGTCCGCCTAACCGGCGGCGTTTTCCTCGACGTGCATTTTTCCGCGCCGTGGTGTGTCACCTCCCAGATCACGCTCGAACACACCACCGCCGACCTCTTCGCGCCGGCAGAACTGATCGGCTATCATTTCGTGCTCGACGGTCGGCTCCAGCTCTTCATCGAGGACGAGCCCGCCATCGAGGTTCGCGGCGGGGAGATCGTGCTCCTTCCGCGCAACGACTGCCATACGCTCGCCAGCGGCCCAGGGCTCGTGCCGCTGCCTGCCGACGCGCTGATCCAGCCAGCGTCCAACGGGGGGCTTGCGAGGATCGTCCATGGCGGGGGCGGAGAGCCGACTCACCTCGTCTGCGGTTTCCTGGCCAGTGGCACACATTCCAATCCACTGGTCGCGGGACTGCCTCGCGCACTGAAGCTCGATATCCGCGAGGGCGCGTCGCGGGATTGGGTTGAGGCCTCCGTCCGCTTCGCGGCGAGCGAACTGGCTGAGGGCCGCCTTGCCTCGTCTGGCCTCATGGCGCGGCTTTCAGAACTTCTGTTCGTCGAGGCGGTCCGCAACTACGCTTCGAGAAACGATGCCGTCGACGAAGGCTGGCTCAAGGGGCTCAAGGACCCGCACGTCGGGCGGGCGCTGGCGCTGATCCACCGAGACTTGAGTGCGCAATGGACGGCGGAGGAACTGGCACGGCAGTCCGGCCTGTCGCGCAGCGCCTTCGTCGAGCGCTTCACCACCCTCGTCGGGACGCCACCCATCCGCTACCTGACCACGTGGCGGCTCCTGTCGGCGCAACAACAGCTCTGCGAGACGGACATGTCGATCGCACATCTTGCGTATTCGGTCGGATATCAGTCCGAGGAGGCCTTCAGCCGGGCCTTCAAGCGCGAGTTCGGATTGCCGCCTTCACGATGGAAGGACCGGCAGGCTTCAGGTGGCACCCCGGATGGCACACCCCCAATCGCGCCGCAGCCTTCCATCGCCACAAGTCAGACCGGCCAACCTTCGCACAGGCCCCGTAACCGCGGGACTTGAGGCGGTCGAGCGTGGCCCTGCGGATGCGCGCTGCCTTTGCTTTGCCTTACCGGGCCATCAAGCTCCGTTTCATTCGTTCGTTGGTGGAGTGCGGAAGGAGAAGCCGATGCTCGCAATGGAGATTCAAGACTACGCTCGCAGGCTCTACGAGGCGCACGGTGCGAAGGCGCTCGCCGAGGCGGCACAGAAATCCATCGAACTCGAGGAAAAAGGTCTACTTGAACAGGCGCAAGACTGGCGCCGGATCGAGGCCGCCTTGAAGGAGCTTTGCGGCCCGCGCGCGAGCTGACAGGCGCGCACAAGAGGCGGCCTCCAGGTAGCGGTCCGCTGCGAGCTTCGCTATGGGCCTCGTGCGACGAGATGTTCAGTCCCGGAGTGTGCTGGATCAGTTCAGGCTCAACCCGATCCAGCATACACCGGGACTGAACTCCTAGTGTAGCTTTTGCATCTGACGTTTGGTGACGAGACCAGCCGCAAGCGGGGACCAGACGTCAGATGCGCTACACTAGCGCCCACCAACCGGACCACCCTTCACGGTGGCCTCGTAGCCGCGGGCCTTGAGGCCATCGAGGGTAGCCTCGAGATGCGCGCGGTCGCGAGTCTCTATGACAAGATGCAGCTCGGTGCCTTTGGCGGGCAGGTCCGTGAAGACACGCTGGTGGTAGACCTCGATGATATTTGCCCCGGCAGCCCCGATTACACCTGACACCTTGGCGAGCTGCCCAGGCTGATCGGGGATGTCGATCACCACGCGAGACAGTCGGCCCTCGCGGGCCTGCTCGCGCGTCAGGACGCTTGCAAGCAGCCGCGTATCGATGTTGCCGCCGCACAGCAGGAGGCCGAGCTTGCGGCCGGCGAACCGTGCGGGGTTGGACAGGACGGCCGCAAGGCCCGCAGCGCCAGCGCCTTCGACGACGGTCTTCTCGATGCCGATCAGCAGCGCCACGGCCCGCTCGAGCGCAGCCTCGGACACCAGCACGATCTCATCGACCAGGGCGCGGACGATCTTCTCGGTCAGCACACCGGGTATCTTCACCGCGATGCCCTCGGCGAGCGTATCGCCGCCAACGGGCAGGTTCTCGCCCCGGATGCGGTTCCACATGGAGGGGTAGAGCGCCGCCTCGACGCCGACGATCTCGATATCCGGCTTCAGCGCCTTGGCGGCCACGGCTATTCCGCTGATGAGCCCGCCCCCCCCGATCGGCACGACCAGCACGTCAAGGTCGGGCTGAGATTGAAGCATCTCCAGCGCGAGCGTCCCCTGGCCCGCGATCACGGCCGGATCGTCGTAGGGGTGGACAAAGTACAGGCCGCGCTTTTCCGATGTCGCCTTTGCGAAGGCGGCGGCATCCTCCAGGGTCGGGCCGGTGACGATCACCTCGGCACCATGGTGTCGCGTGTTCTCGACTTTGACCGTTGGCGTGCCCTCGGGCATCACGATCACGGCGGGAATAGCGAGGCGCCGCGCATGGTAGGCAACGCCCTGGGCATGATTTCCGGCCGACATGGCGATAACGCCACGCGCGCTTTCCGCCGGGCTCAACTGAAGAAGGCGGTTGAGGGCCCCTCGCTCCTTGAAGCTCGCCGTGAACTGGAGATTCTCGAACTTCAGCCAGACCTCGGCGCCGACCATCTCCGACAGCGTGCGGGAATGGTCGAAGTCGGTATTCAGCACGGCGCCTCTAATACGGTCGCGGGCGGCCTCGACATCGGACAGTGCTACGGGTAATGCCGTCGCGTCGCGCGTCTCGGATTGCGACACGCCATGCCGGCTTGACATCGATAGCTCCAATTCTCTGGTCGGGGCGCGCGGTTCTGCCGACCGGGTCGCGACGTTTTTGGACTGGTCACTCGTGTAGCGCATCTGACGTCTGGTCCCCGCTTGCGGCTGGTCTCGTCACCAAACGTCAGATGCAAAAGCTACACTAGAATCATAAAGTTGCTAGTGTTCCTCTGGGTAGCGACATTTGCTCCGAAACGCGCTCCAATCGGACGCAAATGTCGGAACCGGAACACTAGATCACTTCACGGCAAAATCGCGTATTACGCCGCTCACACACTCAATAACACAGGACTTGCGACACATGGCCAACGTGGCTTTCCTCGGTCTCGGCGTGATGGGCTTCCCGATGGCGGGACATCTGGCGGTCAAGGGCGGACATTCGCTGACGGTCTACAATCGTACGACTTCGAAAGCTGAAAGCTGGGTCGCCAAGTATGGTACGGGCCGTGTCGCCCGGACGCCCGCCGAGGCCGCCGGAGACGCCGATTTCGTATTCGCCTGCGTCGGCAATGACGACGACCTGCGGTCGGTCACGTCCGGCCCCGAAGGCGCCTTCAAGACGATGCGTCCGGGGACGGTATTCGTCGACAACACGACGGCGTCGGCCGATGTCGCGCGAGAGCTCTCCAAGGTGGCCGCGGACAAAGGCTTCCACTTTCTCGACGCGCCGGTTTCGGGCGGACAGGCAGGCGCAGAGAACGGGCAACTGACCGTCATGGTCGGCGGCGATGCGGCTGCCTTCGAGCGCGCGAAGCCGGTGATCGCCAGCTTTGCGAAGATGGTGAACCTGATCGGCCCGTCGGGCGCGGGGCAGCTTACAAAAATGGTCAATCAGATCGCGATCGCGGGTCTCGTTCAGGGACTCGCAGAGGCGATCCACTTCGGCAAATCGGCGGGCCTCGACATGCAGGCCGTCATGGACACGATATCGAAGGGCGCTGCCCAGTCGTGGCAGATGGAGAACCGCTGGAAGACGATGGATGCCGGCAATTTTGACTTCGGATTTGCCGTCGACTGGATGCGCAAGGACCTCGGCATCGTGCTCGACGAGGCCCGTCGTAACGGCGCCAGCCTGCCGGTTACGGCGACTGTCGACCAGTACTATTCCGACGTGCAGAAGATGGGCGGCGCCCGCTGGGATACCTCGAGCCTCATCGCACGGCTGAAAGTGAAGTCCTGAAAATGGACCGGCGCGACGGGCATCGCTCCTCGCGCCGGAACTGCCTTTCACAAAAGGCCCGGAGTGCGACGGCGGGATCGCCCGGAGGCGATGGCAGCGGCACTTCGCCGATGCTAGGCACGGAGAGCACTCTCACCCACCATGACCACAGGTTCGTCCATGCCCGCCACTTCGATCCCCGCACGTACTTCGACGGCTATCGTCCACCGCTGCCAACCCCATCGATGGTCGCGCCTGATCCTGATAGCGGCGGCGCTCGTTCCGCTATGCCATACTGCTCAGGCGGGCGAGGCCGCATTCGTCGGCACCTGGGCACCAGACGCGAAGAGCTGTGCGCTGCCGCAAAGCAGCGATCGCGCCCCGATGCGGATCACGCCCAAGGGCTACGACCTGCATGAGACGCACTGCAAATTTGGACCGCTCAGCGGTGGCGGCGCCTCCTGGACGACCGATGCTACGTGCACTGTCCAGGGAGACACCCAGAAGGTGCTGATTTCGATGACGGTCTCGGGCAAGACGCTGAAGATCAAACAAGGCCCGGGGCGGGCGGTAAAGCTGCAGCGCTGCGGCTGATGGGGGTTATCATGGCCGCCACGCGACTATCGACGACATGCACCGCGGCTATTCTCATTCTGACCGGGCTGTTCGTCGCGGGAGGTGCGACCGCCGGTGACGGGGGGGCGCCCGCCCCTTCGCAGCGTGTCGCCGTCACGCTCGTCACGGCCACGCCGGGTGGGGGATTTCCAGTCTACGGCGATGCGGCAGCGGCCGTCATCAACGGCTCAGATCGAGGCCTCGCGGTCGTCACGCGAAATACGAAGGGCAGCCTCGAGAACATACCGCTCCTGGAGCGGGGAGAGGCCGATATCGGCCTTGTTGCCGGCATTCCGGCTTATGAGGCCCTGGCGGGGATCGGGCGGGCTCCAACGAAGCTCAAAGTCATCGCGGCCATGTACTCCGATTTCGGGCTGTTCGCCGTCGGACCTCAAAGTGCAGCCCGCACGGCACGCGATTTCGCCGGGCAACCAGTCGCGTGGGGCACGCGAGCCTCCGGGTTGACGGCGCTCAGTCAATTCGCCATGTCCGCGATCGGGCTCGACCGCGACCGTGATTTCAGGTCCGTCTTCGTCGAGAATGCCGGCGATGCCCCCGGACTGCTTGCACGCGGCGAGGTTGCCGCGATCTGGGGCGGGGGGATAGGCTGGCCGAACTTCCGGGCCGTTTCAGAGGCTGGCGGCCGGCTGATCGGTTTCACGGCCGAGGAAGTAGCTAATGTCGTCGGCAAGCATCCGTTCCTCACGCCCGTGCACATTCCGGCCGGCTCGTTTCCGGGACAGTCCGAGCCGCTCGCTTCTTTCGGGTCCTGGAGCATGATCCTGGCTCGCGCGGACCTGCCCGACGACATCGCCTACCGCTTCTCACGGGCGCTGCACATCGGGCACGCGGCGTTCGTCGCTCGACTACCACAGGCGCGGGAAACGACACCGGAGAACACGATCCTAGCGGCTCAGGATCGCTCGCGCATTCACCCGGGCGCTGACCGGTACCTTCGCGAAATCGGGAGATAGGTCGCCGGGCCGGCCGACCGCGCCTTCAACATTTTTTGCGAGCGATGCTTCGACTGGCTGGCGCACTTCAGGTTAATTGCGCTAACTTCCCGGCGACAGTACCAGCAACGGGAGTTTTCGATGCCGATCACTGCCTTCTATGCCAGCATCATCGCGTTTCTCTTTTTGGCGCTCAGCTTTCGCACCATCAAACGGCGCCGCTTGATCAAGCTGGAGCTTGGAACGATCACGCACAACGGCGAGGATGACCGGGAGTTGCTGCGCAGGGTCCGGGTTCATGCCAACTGCGCCGAGTACGCGCCTATCGGCATCATCCTGCTCGGGCTCGCCGAGAGCCTCAAGGGCGCCCCGCTGGTGCTTCACGCACTCGGGGCAATGCTCATCATCGGCCGCATGGTACATGCCTATGGCCTGTCGCAGTCGCCGCACAACCTGACACTCCGGGTCAGCGGCATGGTCATGACGCTGACGATGATCGCCCTTGCCGCGGCGACCTGCGTTATGCTCGCGGCGCCCGCGGCGTTCCGCTTCTAGCCGGACCAAGGCAGCGGCGTCAGTTGGAACGAAGGACGCCGTTTTGCATGACGAGGACGCGGTCTGCGAAGCGCTCGGCCAAATCGGGCTGATGCAGCGTACACAGCACGGCGAGACCATTCGCCTTGCAGATGCCGCGCATCAAAGACAGGACCGACACCGCCGTAGCCGGGTCGAGGCTCGCCACCGGCTCGTCCGCCAGCAACACCCGGCTTTGCTGGGCTAGGGCACGCGCGATCGCGACGCGCTGCTGCTGGCCGCCCGAAAGCGTATCGGCGCGCTGGTCGACCTGGGCGGACAGGCCAACCGCGTCGAGGGCGTCGAGCGCACGGTCGACGTCATCGCTGCGGAAGAGGCCGGTCGCGATGCGCCAGAACGGCGTCGCGCCCAGGCGGCCGGTCAGAACGTTGTCGAGTGCCGAACGGCGGCGGATCAGGTTGAACTGCTGGAAAACAACGCCAATGTCGCGGCGTGCGCGGGCGAGTTCGCGGCCTTCCAGAGAATGGATCGGCTTGTCGCCGACGTGAACCTGACCGGAATCGGGCTCGGTGAGCCTGGCAATGCAGCGGAACAGCGTCGATTTACCCGATCCGCTTGGGCCAAGCACCGTGACGAACTCCCCTGCCCGCACCGACAGAGATGCGTCGCGGAGCGCGACGACTGCGCCGTATCGCTTCGACAGCCCGCTGGCCTGCAGCACCGGCGTCATGTCAGCCTCCGTCGCAGCCATGCGCTCAAGTTGTCGATGGCCGTCACCATGACGAGGATGATGAGAACGATCGCGAGGACACGATCGAACAGCAGCAGGTCTACGCTGTTCTTCAGTTCCTGGCCGATGCCGCCGGCTCCGACGATGCCCAGAACGGTCGATGATCGGACGTTGAACTCCCACATATAGAGCAGGATCGACGTCAGCTGGGGCATGACGTCGGGCAGGAGCGCGTGGACGAAAACCTTCGACCGGCTGGCGCCGCTCATGCTCGCGGCTTCAAGGGGCCCGGGCTCCACGGTCTCGATCGCTTCGGCCCAGAGCTTGGCGATGGAGCCCGCCGAATGGAGCGCAATGCCGAGGACGCCGGCGAACGGACCAAGCCCGACAGCGGCGACGAAAATCAGGGCAAATACGAACGCATCGATGCCCCGCAGCGCGTTCAGCACCATGCGTGCGGGATGGTAGAGAAAGGGCAGGGACGACGTGTTGCGCGCGGCCAGGACGCAGACGGGAACGGCGATGAGAGCGCCGAAGGAGACTCCGATGGTCGCCATCGCAACCGTTTCGGCCGCGCGGTAGAACAGCGTCGGCAGTTCGCTGAGGTCCGGCGGCCACGCACGACCGGCCCATTTCGCCAGCCGCGGCAGGCCGTCCCACAGCTTGACGAGGCTGATATCCGCGATCTGGAGGCATAGCGCATACAGGAGAGCGCCTGCCAGGATGGCCGCGGCAAGCCGCACGCGCGCCCAGAACTGCGCCCATGGCTTCTGCCTCGGGCGCTGCCGGCTAACGAGAAGCCTCGGAGATAGCGCATCCATCGGCTTCAGGACTTCGGCTTGATGCGGCCGACCGCAATACCGGCGTCCTCGATCAATTTGTAGCTTTCGTGGCTCGCCTTGATCCAGCCTGTGTAGTGACTTGGCATGATGGTCTTGGCATCTTCCTCGGAGATCGCGAGCACGATCTCCTGAATCTTCGAGATCGTCTCCGCGTCAAATCCGTCACGCACGACCAGGGGATCGTTCGGCAAAGGATCGGACGTCCAGACGATTTTTGCGTCGGTCGCCTTGATCGTGCCCTTCTCGACCATGGCGCGGAAGTTGCGATCATAGTCCGAGGCAAGATCGACCTGGCCGGACGCAACGGCGGTCACGTTGGCTGCGTGGGACGCACCGTCGCGATACTGGAAGTACGACTTCGGATCGATGTTCTTCGTCTTGAACCAATGGGTCGGGATCAGCCATCCGGACGTCGAGCCGACGTCGGCCAGCGAGAGCTTCAGGCCCTTCGCGTCCTCGGGCCATTTTTCGATTTTGAGATCGGGCTTGCCGAGAATGATGGCATGATAGGTCGGCTTGCCGTCGTACTTGACGGTGGCGACGGCCTGGGCCTTGCCCTCCTGGTGGGCGAGCACGTAGCCCCATGGCCCCATCCAGGCGACATCGGCCTGTTTGTTGGCCAGCGCAATCGAAATACCGGCCCAGTCGTTTGTGACGACAATCTCGTATTCGCGGCCAAGTTTGTCGGCGATGTGCTTGAAGAACGGCTCGTAGGCCTTGCGCGTGTCGGACGGGGTCGGTTGGAATGGGCCGACGGCGAAACGCACCTTCTCGGCGGATGAGGCGCCGGTCGCTGTCGCCGCCAGCAGAACCGCTGCCAATGCGTTACAGGCAGCAAGAAGGGTAAATCGTCGGCGTATGAACATCTTTGGCTCCAGGTTCCCTACAGCGCCGCCCCAAATGGCACTCTGGGTGGATACGACTGAATATAGCCGATCGTTACGGGAGCCTGACGACGACGGACCGCTGCGCGGGTTTTCGCAGGGGCTATTTCTTCTTGGCGCCCTTGGCGGCCGCGGACTTCGACGCGGGTTTCTTCGCCGGGGGGCCTTCGGCCTTGGCCTGTTTTGCGCCCGTCGTCGCCCCGCCGCCCAGCCACCACGCGTCTTTGGCCACGAACCGACCCGCCGCGTCCTCGATCGCCTGGCCGGCGCGCAGCAACGTCTGCTCGTCGAACGGGCGGCCGATCAGCTGAAGGCCAAGCGGCGTGCCCTGCCTTGAAAGGCCCGCCGGCACGGAAATGCCGGGCAGGCCCGCCATATTGACCGTCACCGTAAAGATGTCCTCGAGGTACATCGACAGCGGGTCCGCGGTCTTCTCGCCGTGCGCGAACGCTGGGTTGGGGGTCGCGGGCGTGAGGATCACGTCGACCTTGCCGAACGCCTCGTCGAAGTCGCGCTTGATCAACGTGCGGACCTTCTGCGCCTTCAGGTAGTAGGCGTCATAGTAGCCGGCCGAAAGCACATATGTGCCGATCAGAATGCGTCGCCGGACCTCCTTGCCGAAGCCGGCGGCACGGGTGCTCTCGTAGGTATCGACAAGATCCTTGCCGGGCACGCGGAGGCCATAGCGGATGCCGTCGTAGCGGGCGAGGTTGGAGGACGCCTCGGCGGGGGCTACAATGTAGTAGGCGGGCAGCGCGTACTTCGTATGTGGCAGGCTGATCTCGTGGATCGAGGCGCCTGCGGCCTTCAGCCAGGCTATGCCCTGCTCCCAGAGCGCCTCGGCCTCGGCCGACATCCCGTCAATGCGATATTCCTTCGGGACGCCGACCCTCAGGCCCTTCACGCCCATCGCGAGCGCCGCCTCGTAATCGGGAACCGGGGTGTCGACCGAGGTCGAATCCTTCGGGTCGTGGCCGGCCATCGACTTCATCATGATGGCCGTGTCGCGAACCGTCTTGGCAATCGGGCCCGCCTGGTCGAGGGAGGAAGCGAACGCGACAATTCCCCAGCGCGAGCAGCGCCCGTAGGTCGGCTTAAGGCCAACGGTGCCGGTCAGGGCCGCGGGCTGGCGGATCGAGCCGCCGGTGTCGGTCGCGGTTGCGGCGAGCGCGAGCCGGCCCGCGACGGCGGCGGACGAGCCGCCCGACGAACCACCCGGCACGAGCTTGTCAGCCGATGGCTCGCCGTTGGCGCCGAGGCGGCGCCAGGGGTTCACGACCGGGCCGAAGGCGCTGGTCTCGTTCGATGAGCCCATCGCAAATTCGTCGTTGTTGAGCTTGCCCAGCATGACGGCGCCAGCATTCCACAGGTTCTGTCCGACGGTCGACTCGTAGGTCGGCTTGAATTCGTCCAGGATCTTCGAGCAGGCCGTGGTGCGAATGCCCTTGGTGCAGAACAGATCCTTATGTCCGATCGGAAGTCCCTCGAGGTCGCGCGCCGTACCGGCGGCGATGCGCTTGTCGGACTCGGCGGCCGTCGCAAGGGCGTGGTCGGCCGTTACGAGCACATAGGCGTTGAGGGCCGGGTTGCCGGCGTCGATCGCGTCGAGGTGGGCGCTGGTCAACTCGGTTGCGGTGAACTGTTTCTTGCGAAGCCCTTCGCGAGCTTCCGACAGCGTCAATTTGGTGAGTTCGGTCACGCGGGGTGGTCCAGTACTTTATGTCGGTAGCGGGTTCTGTTGCGGCGACTATTCGACGACCTTCGGAACGACGAAGAAATTGTCGTCGGCGGCCGGTGCGTTGGCGGTCACGTCGGCGGCGATGCCGCCGTCGGTGACGACGTCGGCCCTCATCGGTAGCTCGCGGGCGACGACGCGCGTCATCGGCTCAACACCGTTCGTGTCAACCTCATCGAGCTGACGGACCCAGTCGAGCAGACCGGACAACTCGCCCTCGAGGCCCTTTGCCTCCTCGTCGCTCACCTTGATGCGCGCCAGACGGGCAATCCGCCGGACAGTCGCGGCATCGACTTGCATTAGACCTCGCTCGAGAATTCGTGGCCGGACGCCGGCCAGGTGGGGAAGAAAAGCAGGCGGTTCTCTTAGCCGCGCCGCCGGAAGGGTGCAACCGGGCGCCAGAGAGCCACCGTGGTGGCTGATCCGCCAAGGTGCGATCTATCTTGCCATATCGCGGCAGGCAACCTTAAGTGGGGCGCCCAATAATGGATACTGCAGAAGGTCGTTTTCATGCGGTCTATCATTGCTCTTGCCCTATGTGCGATATTCGCCGTCGCCACTTCCGTCGGCGCCCAGGAACCGGCCAAGGTCGGCGGAACGTATGCGGTTCACGGCACCAATGCCGGCGGGAGCAAGTACACTGGAACCGTGGTGATCAGCCCCACAGGCAAGCGCTTCAAGTTCAACTGGTTGCTTTCGAGCGGCGAGACTTACACGGGCGTGGGCACCATGACCGACACCACGCTGGTCGTCGACTGGGGACACAAATACCCGGTGATCTACGAGGTCGGACCGGACGGGGTGCTCCATGGAAAGTGGGACAACGCGCGCGCAACCGAGACGCTCATTCCAAAACCCTGAGCAGCCGAAACCCTGAGTGTTTCCAACCTCGAGCAAACCAATCATTTGAACGATCAACCTGAGACGAAGCCGAGCAAGGGCACTACTCACGAAGCGATCGAGACATTCGCCGGATGGTTGCCGTCCGGTGCGCGGTTGATCGGTATCGATGGGGGCACCAAGCGCCTCGGGCTCGCCATCTCCGACGTCACACGGATGATCGCTTCGCCTCTTGGACTGATCGAGCGCCGGAAGTTCACGATCGATGCGGCCGAGCTTCTGGCTCACGTCGAGCGCCATCGCGTGGGCGGGCTGGTGCTGGGGCTGCCGGCCAACCTTGACGGCAGCGAAGGCCCTCGCGCCCAGGCGACGCGTGCTTTCGCACGCAACCTCAACGCGATCTGCCCTCTTCCGATCCTGCTCTGGGATGAGCGCCTGACGACGGTCGAGGCGGAGCGTATGCTCATTTCGGCGGATGCGAGCCGGAAGCGGCGCGGCGAGGTCATCGACAAGGTTGCCGCCACACTCATTCTGCAGGGCGCGCTCGACCGGCTGCGGATGATCGAGCGTATCCCTTCCGGCGATGGGACTGATACCGGCCTGGATACGTAGTTCGATCGCCTGACAGGGACCCTTCGGCCTCAGAGGGCAGAAGGACATTCTCGCCGACTTGGAAAAAAAGAGACCGTGCGGGCGATCCAGGAGCCAAACTGCATCGTTTTGACGATCAGATCGTGTCTGGTTTCGATGCGGATCGCCGATCCGACCGCTCGAAATCCCGTCCGCCGAGGTGTCTCCCGCTAATGCACACGGCATCGTCACGATGCTGATTGGCCGTGGATGCCGGGCACGACGATTGGACCGCTGCACACTCTTGCTTGGCGAGGATTTCATGTTGCTCTCGAAAACCGAGACGGAAACGGAAACTGCTCCACCGTCGCCGCTCGCGTCCGCCGTCCACCTGCTGCACCGCGCAGGGCAGTGCGCCGACGAAGTCTTTTCCTTGAACCTTCCCGCGGGAACCATGACGCCCAGACAGTACGCGGTTCTCAAGTCGGTGGAGGCCAGCGTCGAGCCGAGCCAGACGACGCTCGTCGAAATGACAGGTATCGACCGCTCGACGATCGCGGACATCGTGCGGCGCCTCGTCGAGCGTGGCCTGCTACAACGGCGCCGGACCCGCCGTGACGCGCGGATGTACGCCCTTCGCCTCACTGCCAAGGGGGCCGCGGCCCTACGCAACGCCGCGCCGGCCGCCGCCGATACCGATGACAAGCTGTTGGCGGCGCTGGCGCCGGCCGAGCGCGCGGCGTTCGTCGACGCGCTGGTGCGGATCGTCAAGACGATCGGACCGATCGCCAGCGCCCGCGTCACGCGCTGACGGTCCGCGCGTTCCGCCTTCGTCCCCGCCATCCGGGGCCCGATGCAGACTTGCGGCGGCGGGCATCCTCAACTAGTGTCCGCCGCTAATGTCATCCCGAACGAAAATACAGAGCGCGGCCGCATTCAGCCGTCGCCACCTCTTGACGTGCGAGGGGCTAACGCCACTCGAGATCACGTTCCTACTCGATTTGGCCGATGGCTGGGCGGTCAAGAACCGCTCGCCCGAGCCCCACAAGTCGACCCTGCTCAGCGGACGCACGCTGATCAACCTCTTCTTCGAGGCGTCGACCCGGACGCAATCGTCGTTCGAACTTGCCGCCAAACGGCTCGGCGCCGACGTCATGAACATGAACGTGTCGTCCTCCTCGGTGCAGAAGGGGGAGACGCTGATCGATACGGCCATGACGCTCAACGCCATGCGGCCCGACATCATCGTCGTGCGCCATCATGCGGCGGGTGCGACGGAACTCCTGTCGCAGAAAGTCGACTGCTCGGTCATCAACGCTGGAGACGGCGCCCATCAGCACCCAACCCAGGCGCTACTCGACGCACTGACCATCCGCAGGGCCAAGGGTCGCGTCTCGGGACTGCTGGTGGCCATTTGCGGCGACATCCTCCATTCGCGCGTGGCGCGCTCGAACATCAATGTTCTGACCACGCTCGGGGCAAGAGTGCGGATCATCGCCCCATCGACGCTTCTTCCCCCACAGCCGGAGAAGTTCGGCGTCGAGGTCTTCACCGACATGTGGGAAGGCATCGAGGGGGCCGATGTCGTCATGATGCTGCGTCTTCAAAACGAGCGCATGAACGGCAGTTCGATCCCGTCCTCGCGGGAGTACTTCCACTTCTTCGGTCTCGACCATGATAAGCTGGCACTCGCCAAACCCGACGCGCTGATCATGCATCCCGGCCCCATGAACCGCGGCGTCGAGATCGCCTCGACGGTTGCGGATCATCCCCGCAGCGTCATCCGCGAGCAGGTGGAGATGGGCGTCGCGGTGCGCATGGCCGTGCTAGAGGCGCTTGCGCGCCACCTTACTTCGCAGTGATGCCGCCCGTGGCGCACCACGACTTTAAAATTCGTCACTCGACAAGACACGGTCGTCCATGAGCCCGCAGAAAACAGCCAATCGGCAGAGCAGCTCGCGCCAAGCCGCCGCCGACCCCAAGCGCCGACCGCCGGCAGCCGAGAACGGCACGGCCTTCATCAACGCGCGCGTCATGGACCCCGAGAGTGGATTCGACGCGCCGGGGGGCGTGCTTATCCAGAATAACGAGATCGCCGACATCGGGCCGCATCTGCATCGCAATGCGCCACCCGACACGGAGGTCGTCGACTGCCAGGGTCGCATCCTGGCGCCGGGGCTGATCGACTGCCAGGTCTTCACGGGCGAGCCCGGAGAAGAACACCGCGAAACACTCAAGACGGCAAGCTATGCAGCGGCGGCTGGCGGCGTCACGACGATCGTCGTCATGCCCGACACGCGGCCGGTGATCGACCAGGTCGCGCTGGTCGACTTCATCCAGCGACGTGCCCGCGACAACGCCATCGTTCACGTGGCGACCATGGCCGCGATGACAAAAAATCTCGACGGCGAGGAGATGACCGAGTTCGGTCTGCTGCAGCGCGCCGGCGCCGTCGCATTCACGAACGGAAAATCGAGCATCGCCAACACGCGCGTGATGAAGAACGCGCTACTTTACGCGCGCGATTTCGGCGCGATGATCGTCCACCATACCGAGGACCCCTATCTGTCGGCCGGGGCGGCCATGAACTCGGGCGAGATCTCGTCGAAGCTCGGGCTGCCAAGCGTCAACAAGGCTGCGGAGACCATAACGCTTGAGCGCGACATTCGCCTCGTCGAGATGACCGGCGGGCGCTATCACGCGGCGCTGATTACGTGCAGGGAAAGCCTCGAGGTGATCCGGTCAGCGAGGGCTCGCGGACTGCCGGTGACATGTGGCGTCTCGATCAACCACCTCACGCTCGATGAAAAGGACATCGGCCCCTACCGGACGTTCTTCAAGATCCGGCCGCCGCTGCGCACGAACGAGGATCGCCTCGCGATGGTCGAGGGGGTGGCGCAGGGCGACATCGACGTCATCGTCTCAAGCCATGATCCCCAGGACGCCGACGTGAAGCGCCGGCCCTTCTCGGAAGCGGCGGCGGGAGCGGTCGGTCTCGAAACACTTCTGGCCGCCGCCATGCGCCTCAACCAGACCGATGGCGTGCCGCTTATGACCATCCTGCGGGCGATGACGGCCAATCCGGCGCGCCTGCTCGGGCTGCCGTCGGGGCGGCTCGCGCTTGGCGCACCGGCCGACCTGATCGTGGTCGATCCCGGCGAGCCTTGGGTGGTCAACAAAGAGCAACTCAACTCGCGCTCGAAGAACACTCCATTCGACGACAGCAAAATGCAGGGCCGCGTGAAGCGGACCGTTGTTGCAGGTGTCACAGTCTTCCCGTTTACTTGACACAACAGCTCGTTTCAGGGGAATGCGCGGACATGGGGCTCGACACACCCGTCATCAACTCGCTTCTCCTGCTGGTCGTGGGCGACCTTGGCCTGTGGATTCTCTATGGGCTCGGGCTTGGATATCTGATCGGCTCCATCCCCTTTGGCCTCGTGCTGACGTGGGCCGCCGGACTGGGTGACATCCGGCAGATCGGGTCCGGCAACATCGGCGCGACGAATGTGCTGCGGACCGGAAACAAGGGGCTCGCCGCCGCCACGCTGCTACTCGACGGGCTCAAGGCCACTGCCGCGATCCTGATCGTGAATGCCTGGTATGGAACCGCCCCGGCGGTCGCGGCGGCGTTCGGCGCGTTCGTCGGACACCTCTATCCGATCTGGCTGCGGCTCAAGGGTGGAAAGGGCGTCGCGACCTACATCGGCGCCCTGCTTGGCCTGGTGCCGGCGGCCGCCCTGGCTTTCATCGCGGTCTGGCTCGGAATGGCGGCGTGGAAGCGCTATTCGTCGCTTTCGGCGTTGACGGCCGCCGCCGCCACGCCACCCGTCTTGCTGATGCTCGCTCACCCTATCCTGGCCGCGGTATTCCTCGTCATGACGCTGCTTCTCGTCTGGAAGCACCGGGCCAACATCAGTCGCCTGCGGGCCGGGTCGGAACCAACCATCGGCGCTAAATCGGCGGCGACAAGTGCCTCCGCGTGAGACCGCTGACACGGCGGATCTCTTTACTCCGGCCCCGCTGCCGGTGGCGGCGCTCGACGACCGGGGCCGGCTTGCGTGCCTGCGGCTGATCCGGTCGGAGAATGTCGGGCCGACGACATTCCGCCAGTTGATCAACCACTACGGCGGCGCGGAGGCCGCGCTCGAGGCATTACCCGGCATCGCAAGGCGGGCAGGTCGCGGTCGCCCCTTGAAGATCTGCCCCGTCGCGGCCGCCGAATCCGAACTCGAAGCCGCGCAACGGGCGGGGGCGATACCGTTGTTCACGATCGAGCCGGGGTATCCGGCGTTCCTGGCTGCAATCGAGGCGCCGCCGCCGCTACTCTATGTGCGCGGGGCGTTGACGGTGCTGCTCCGCGACATGGTAGCCGTCGTGGGATCGCGACAGTGCTCGGCCAATGGGATCACGATGGCCCAGATCATGGCGCGCGGCATCGGTGAAGCTGGATATGCCGTCGTCTCGGGACTGGCGCGCGGGATCGACGGCGCGGCCCACCGGACGGCATTGGCCACCGGTACGGTTGCTGTCGTGGCCGGGGGCATCGACCACGTCTATCCACCGGAAAATCGCGATCTCTTCAGCATGATACCGGCGGAGGGCGGGGCCATCATCACAGAGCTCTGGCCGGGCTACCAGCCACGCGCTCAGGACTTCCCGCGGCGCAATCGCATCATATCGGGAGTGACGCGCGGGGTGGTGGTCGTCGAGGCCGCGAAGCGTTCAGGTGGGCTCGTGACGGCCAGATTTGCCGGGGAGCAGGGGCGCGAGGTCTTCGCGGTGCCGGGCCATCCACTCGATCCACGCGCCGAGGGAACCAATTACCTCATCAGGCAGGGCGCCACGCTTGTCACCGGGCCCGAGGATGTGCTGGAGGAACTTGGCCCGATTACGGGGCGGCGCCAGTTGCGGGGTGAGGAGCCTTCGCGGCCGGCGCCCGCCGCGCCGCGCGATGGGCTGGCGCACATTCCGGCTGGCGTCGAGACCTCAGGAGACGAGAGCCGCAACGCCGTGCTCGCCGCACTCGGGGCGGCACCGGTCAATGCCGACGTGCTGGTCCGCGTGACGGGACTTCCCACGCGCGCGGTTCAGATCGCGCTCATGGAACTCGATCTCGCCGGAATGATCGAGCGACACGGCGGGCAACTCGTTTCGCGCCGCGCCTAGGGAACGGCCCAAACGACGCCGCTCGCGGAGCCGCCGATTGGGCCGGTATGGCTGTCTGGACTGGCTATCTGCGTTTCATCAGCCAGTAGGCGATGGCGGCCCATAACGTACCTGCCGCAAACTGGGCGACGAGGATGCCTCCGGCGGCGCGGGCCGCATCCGCGACATAGGGCATTCGGAAGTACGCGGCGAGCCACACGAGCGCCATACCGGCCACAGCGGCGCCAAATCCCGCGATCGGCAGCTTCTGCGGTTCTGAGCAGCGCGCACCGAGCCAGGCACCGACCGCAATCACGACAGGGTTCAGCACGGCGATGGCGGCGACGACCGCGAGGCTGACGTCAGGCTCCAGGGTGGGTTTCATCAAACTATCGTACCATCAAGACGTCGAGCCGTTTGCAGAATCCGCGGCGGTGGGCAGGCCCTCGGCGTCGCCGCGGTTGAGACCGGCGTCCTCCATGGCCTTGCGCAGCTTCTCCTCCTCGTACTGGACGAACCAGCCGATCATGTTGCGCCACTGGGCGCCCACCATGTCGACCATCTCGGGAGGAAGGCCCTTTTCGGTCGCGACGCCGCGCACGCGGTCAATGACCTGTTGGATGCGCCAGGGAACATAGGCGCCCTCGCGGCCCTCGGCGCGCTTCAGCTGCCAAGCGCGGTCGACATAGCTGAAGCGCTCGGCGATGAGCCCGACGAGTGCCTCGTCCAGGCGATCGATTTCGCGGCGCACTTCCATCATGTCCGTACATTGCGCCGGTGTCTTGCGCTCCATTTGCGTTCGCCTCGTTTCGCTTGTCCGAAGCGGTTCGCTTACGCGCTTGCGTGCCCGATGACAATCTCGTGCCCGTTGCCGAGGCCGCAAAGCCCGCATTCGGCGCCCTGTCACCGGGATTGCGACCGGGACGACAGGGGCCGTCAGCGGGGGCTGCCGGCCGCGGGACGACATTCACCGGGAACGCCTGCGGCCTTGCCGGACGCCTCCAGAGCATGCCAGGCAGAGCAGCGGCTCGCCAGTTCACCCGGCTCGAGCGGCGGCTCGCCTTCATGCATCAGTCGCGTCGTCATGGCCGCGAACAACTGGGGCCGGGCCCGTTCGAAACGTGCAATTTCTTCAAGCGGCCAATCGGTCACGGAGGCTTTAGACTTGATATTGCGGCCAAATACCGAGTCACCATGCCCCTCGGCCTGGAAATGCAGATATCCGACGTTCACCACCTCGCCCGGTGAAAGTCTGAAATGAGCATAGCTAGTCGTGAAGAATTGGCTGCCGGGGCCGGTATCGTTCGAGACAACCTTGCTGCCTTTTTCGCCCGTGCAGGAATAGCCGACCACATGATACTCGCCGGCGTCGAGCTCGGCCTCGGCGACGGGCGCGGCCGCAATCGAGCGAACATTGGCGACACCGAGCACCTTCACCCGACGATAGGCCCCGCCGGCCCGCACCCCCAGAAGCACGCCGACGTGAAGGCATTTCTGGCTGGCGGCACCTACACGCATCAGCACGACGGCGCGATCCTCGGATTTCAATCGGCGGACCGAAAACTCCTGATCGGCGATGCGCGTGGTCTGAGCGCAGCCCGATGCAAGAAGGATGACGGCCAGAATGCCGACGCGGGACATGCCGGCACGATAAATACCGGCCTTAGAAAGCCCCGAAAACGTTCCCCGCCCCGCACGCGACACAGCCGCTACCCCAGCGCACTCAAATACAGCAATCAACGCCGCGACATTATGAGGAACGATTAGAACGTCAATTGATTGGCAGCAATTCCATTTTCAGCAGAAATGAAATTAAACGACTTTCAATTGCTGTCGGTTTTCCGATTAATGGAATCGGGGCAGTCGCTGCAATTCTTGATTGCAGACTTCAACCGTTTGCGAACTGCAGCGGAAGCGCCGTCGTGAACTTCATCTGCTCCATTGCGAAGGCAGACGAGACCTTGGCGATTTCGATCCGGGAGATCAAACGCTTGTAGAATGCGTCGTAGGCAGCAATGTCGGGTACGACGACGCGCATCAGATAGTCGATCTCGCCCGACATTCGATAGACCTCGACAACCTCCGGCATATCGCTGACGGCGGCCCGGAAGCGCTCAAGCCAGGCCAGCGTGTGCTGGTCGGTTCTGATCTCGACGAAGACCGTCACGCCGGCGTTGACCTTCACCGGATCAAGCAGGGCCACGCGGCGGCCAATGATGCCCATTTCCTCGAGCTTCTGGATGCGCCGCCAGCACGGCGTGGTCGAGAGACCGATCTCCTTGCCAATATCGGCAACGGGGCGCGTGCAGTCTTCCTGAAGTATGTTCAGAATCTTGAGATCGGTGGCGTCGAGCATGGCTGAAGGAATTATTTTCCATATAAGTGGTACGCATCGAAATCATATTGCATCGGACGGCGACGTCAACAGCACGGCGACGTGTGCCCTCAGAATTGGTAATGCCTCGGCCTCGAACCATGGATTGCGCTTCAGCCAACCGCTGTTGCGCCAGGAGGGATGAGGCAGGGGGAAGAACGCCGGTCCATTCCTGTCGGCCTCGTAAATTTCTCGCCAGCGCGACACGGTCTCACCTACGGGCCGCCGCGCCGCCTCGGGCAGATGCCAGCCCGTTGCGTATCCGCCAACGAGCAGGATCAGCTCAAGTGCCGGCAGGTTGGCGAATACCTGCGAGCGCCAGGCCCTGGCGCATTCCCGGCGCGGGGGCAGATCCGATCCAGCCGCATCTAGGCCCGGGAAGCAGAAGCCCATCGGAACGATCGCGACCCTTGTTTCATCGTAGAATTCGGATTCGCCGATGCCCATCCAGGCACGCAATCGGTCTCCCGACGGATCGGTGAAGGGCACTCCACTCGAGTGCACGCGGGTACCGGGGGCCTGACCGGCGATCGCGATGCGTGCCGACCGTTGCGCACGCAGGACCGGCCGCGGCTCATGGGGCAGCGGAGCGCCCTCCGGCTGGTCAATGCAGCGGCGGCAGGCGCGGATCTGGGCGAGTAGCTCGGTCAGTTCTTGCTGCGCTGCGTCGTACGCGGGACGCTGGGGGTTGCGGGCGCTCAAGCGGATGCACTCGGACGCGATGAAACATCCTGATACCAACGGGTGACGTTTTCCAGGTGCTCCGGGCGGGCAATGCGCGCCGGACGCATGAAGTCGACCGTCACGAGAGCGGTGATGTCGGCGATGGAGTATTCGTCGCCAGCCAGATACCGGGACGTCGCCAGTTGCTGATCGAGCAGTTGCAACGCCGCCAGCGCCTTCGACTTGTTGGCTTCACCCCAGGCCGGGATCTGGGGCGATTCCAGCTCGATCATCGAAGGGTGGAGGTGGCGGAACGCCGCCTGGACGGACAGATAAAGCCCGAACTCGACGCGTCGATGTTGCATCTCCACCCGGGCGCGGCCCAGTGCGCCGCGGCCGAACAGCGCCGGCTCCGGCTGAAGCTCCTCGAAATAGCGGCAAATGGCGATCGTCTCGGCAATCACGGTGCCGTCGTCGAGCACCAGAACCGGCACGCGTTGGTAAGGGTTGAGGCGCGTGAACTCCTCGGACCGCAGGCTGCCGAGGTCGCGGTGCTCGCGCTCCACCTCGATGCCCTTCTCCGCCAGAAAGATGCGAACGCGACGCGCATTCGGTGCGGTCCGCGTCTCAATGATCTTCATTATGATCCCTCTCGTCGACGGGTCTTGCCCTGTTTGCAGCCATTTCATGGCCCGAACGGTATCGCCTCCCCCAAGCCGGACCGGCTCGCCGGGGTCAGCGATAGAACTCGTATGTGGCGATCTTCAAGATCGCGGCCAGCAGCGCCAGCAAGGCGACGATGCCGACACCACCGTATCGGCTCATATTTCGGTTGCGCCGATGCATCCTAGACATTTGGATTGTCGCATAAATTAGTCATTCCTAAACCCTTTATTGATGATTGACGACCACAGTCTGATTTGTGCCGCAACAGCCCTGCAACATTATTCCGCGAGCGGGATGGAACGCGATCCTAACAAAGATGCCGACCGACGGCAGCCGGCCACGAGCGCCCGCGCGGGACAACGCGCGGAGCTGAAGGCTGTCCGCGGGCGCCTGCTTTCCGGCAGCCACATCGAACCTGAGTTCGAACGCGAGCTGCTCGGCATCTTTGCCCGCAACGAACTCAAGGCGGCTGTGACAATGCCGGTTCTTGCGATCGTCTTTTCGCTCGCCAGCACGTTTTGGGCCCCGAAACATCAGGCCCTGGCATGGCTCACACTTGTCATCGTCACCAAGGCCTGCCTACTCTGGCATTGCAGCCGCTTCCTGTCCGCGCACGATTCCGCTGAAAACCTGCGGTGGTGGCGCCGCCGGATCATCGTTTTGGAGGTCATCACCGGGCTCGCGTGGTCCGGCTTCGTGCTGATGGGCCTCGACACGGGGATGTTGCTGGGCTCGTCGACGGTGCCGGCGCTCGATCCTTCGGCGCAGTTCGCCTCGAGCGTTTTCGTGTTCGCCACGCTGATCGTCGTGCTTTCGATCCGCATGACATTCGCGGCGACGGTCCCCGTCATCCTCTATGCGGGTACGATCCCCATCACCGCGGCCGTCGTGGGGCGGCTGACGCTCATCGGCGATCCGTTCTTCCATGCGCTGGCGGCAATGGGTGTCGGGGTGCACCTCTACTTCATTTGGCTCGCCCAGGGCCTCCATTCGACGGCGCTAGAGCGGCTCAAGTTCCGAGCGCAGAAGGACTTGCTCATCGCTGCGCTCGAAGAGGAGAAGGCCATCTCGGACGAGGCGCGGCGGCGCGCAGAGGCCGCCAATAACTCGAAGTCACGATTCCTGGCCAACATGAGCCATGAGTTGCGGACCCCGCTCAATGCGATCATGGGGTTCTCCGAGGTCATGAAGGCCGAGGTGATGGGCCCGCTTGGGACGCCCGTATACAAGGAATATGCGGGCAACATTCACGACAGCGGCCGCCACCTTCTGAACCTCATCAATGAGATACTCGATCTTTCGCGGATCGAGGCCGGGCGTTACCAGCTCAGCGAGGAGCGCCTGAGGCTCGCCGACGTCGCCGACGACTGTCATCGCCTGCTGAAGCTGCGTGCCGAAGCCAAGGGCCTGACGATCGAACTCGAGGTTGCACAGGACCTGCCACCCGTCTGGGCCGACCAGCGGGCTATGCGTCAGATTTTCCTCAACCTCATGTCGAACGCCCTCAAGTTCACTCCAAAGGGGGGGGTGATCGTCGTCCGGGTAGCCAATCTCGACAACGGCGGGCAGTTGATTTCGATCCGCGACAACGGCCCGGGCATCCCGCCGGATGAGATCCCCAAGGTCCTTCAGCCGTTCGGTCAGGGCTCGCTGGCCTTCCAGACCGCGGAAGGCGGGACGGGACTTGGGCTGTCGATCGTGCAGAGCCTCGTCGAACTGCACGGCGGCGCATTCGAGCTCAGGAGCGAATTGCGCCGCGGGACGGAAGCGCTCATCGCCCTGCCGGTCCGGCGCGTCATGGCGCCGTCTCCGCCGTTGCAGCCGCTCGGTGCGGAACGGCACAGGCTCAGCCAGGAACTTCGGGCCAGGGCCGCGCGCATGGGGCAGCATTCGACCCGGCCCGCGCGGCTCCGCGAAGCGGTTCGCGCTTGAGCGCGCTTCCGTCGGGCTCAATTTCAGGGTTGTGCGAAAGAACCGAACGTCGCCCTTTCGCGACGCTCCAGTGTTCGGTGCGATCGGAACGAACCGCTTCCTCGCGGGGCTGGATCGTTGTCGACGGACAAGGCGTTCCACCGGTGGCGGAAATTGCGGGATGATCAAGGGCATCGCCAGCGACGTGAACTCGCGCTAGAGGATGATGCACTGCAATATCGGGAGCCTACGCGTTGGAAACACCCTGCGTGAACATCTGCGAGATAGACCGAGACGCCAAGATCTGCATCGGCTGCGGTCGCACGGGAGAGGAAATCTCCCGCTGGATTGGAATGACGGACGCCGAGCGTCGGGATATTATGTCTGCATTAGACGCCCGGCTGGAAAAACTGCCCCGGCGGGTGGGCGTCGAGCGCGCGCGAGCGGCAATGACTGATCGAGACCGCCATGGATGAAACCGGTCAATGGGCCCTGATAGGTGCCTGGAGCGCTCTCGTCCTGCTGCTCCTTCCGCGGCTGCTGCTCGACTATAGGGGGCGCGTGGCTGATGGACTGTCGCATCTGGCCGTCTGGGGACTTCTGTTCATGGCGGCGGTCTCGGCCTACGCATACCGGGAGGAATTCAAGAGCTTTGCCGCCCGCGTGTCGGGAGAATTTGCGCCCTACGGTTCGAGCGTCGACGTCTCTGGACTGGAGGGTGAGCGGGCGGTGCGAATCCGACGCTCGCCGCGCGGCTCGTTCTTCGCCCGGGCGGAGCTGAACGGCGCCGAGATCCCCATGCTGGTGGACACCGGCGCCTCCATGGTGGTGCTCAAGTACGCCGACGCCGAGCGAGCCGGCATCGACACCAAGTCGCTGTCCTTCACGGTCGCCGTCGACACCGCCAACGGCAGCACGTTCTGCGCGCCCGTCCGGGTGCCGTCGATCACCGTCGGCGGCATCAGGTTCGAGAGGGTCGAAGCACTCGTCGCGCAGCCCGGAAACCTTAAGGAAAGCCTTCTCGGTATGAGTTTCTTAAAGCGTTTGCGGTCCTATGACGTCACCGGGGATTTCATGACGTTGCGGAGTTGACGCCCGGCCCCAGGGTCGCCTCCGAGCGCTGATTGGTGATTTCAGATGCGGCAGTCGGACGACGACCAGGGCGGGCTCGTTTGGGAGCTGGGCCTCTATTTTCTCGCGGCAGCGGGGGGGCTGGTGCTGTTCTTGAACTTCGGTACGGTGAAGGACGCGATCGTCCGGACGATCGTAGCCGAGATCGAGAAATCCGACGACCGCGGCGCTCCGCGCAGTTTCGAGACCGGCCGCCGCTCCGCTTCACCCGAGGCGTCCCACGGCGCGGGTACGACTGTCGAGCTCAGATCCGACCGGCGGGGCCATTTTCAAACCGATGTCGAGATCAATGGCCGGCGGATCGACGCCCTGGTCGATACGGGAGCCTCACTCGTTGTGCTGACCTACGAGGATGCGCAACGCGCTGGCGTAAGTCCGCGCGAGCGGGACTATACGATGCGCACCCAAACGGCGAACGGGATCGCGAAGGCGGCTCCCGTCGTTCTCGACCGCGTCGAGATCGGGCCGATCCAGGTTCGCAACGTACAAGCCGCGGTGGCCGAGCCAGGCCGGTTACAGACCAACCTGCTCGGCATGACGTTCCTGTCTCGCCTGCAGAAGTTCGAAGTCAGCTCCGGCCGACTGACCTTGAGTGACTGAACGTGCCTGTTGCTCGCGATCGCCCCGTTGCACCTTGCCACAGGCAGGCAGTTGGGCCACGTCCGTCACACGCCAGCCACGTTCGCCCTCTTAACACCGCGCGCTGATCGTTCGCCAAGACACGACGGCGAACATTCATGCTCGAATTCACCTTACCGAACCGGAGACAGTTGCTGATGCTGCCGACCCCGCGCGCCGACCTGAAGCCCAACACGGCGGACTTCGAGCGGTTACCACTCGTCAAGCCGACGGGCTTTCGCGAGTACGACGCGCGCTGGCTGTTCCCGGAGGAGATCAACCTTCAGGGCCTCAACTGCATCGGCCTCGGCATGGCCACGCTGTTCGACGAGCGGGGCGTAGAGAAGCGCATCGTCGTGGGCCACGATTTTCGCTCGTATTCAGGCGCGGTGAAGCAGGCGTTGATCAACGGGCTGATCATGGGCGGCTTCGAGGTCCACGATATTGGCCTCGCGCTGTCGCCGATGGCGTATTTCGCGCAGTTCGCGCTCGACGTTCCCGGTGTCGCCATGGTGACGGCCAGCCACAACGACAACGGCTGGACCGGCATCAAGATGGGCATGAACCGCCCGCTCACGTTCGGTCCCGACGAGATGGGGCGGCTCAAGGAGATCGTACTCTCCGGCTCGTTCAAGACGCACCCGGGCGCCGGCCGCTACGTCTTCATCGAGAACTTCGCCGAACGCTACATCAACGCGCTGACGGATCGCGCGCCGCTGAAGCGCAAGCTCAAGGTCGTCTGTGCATGCGGCAACGGGACGGCGGGCGCGTTCGCCCCGCAGATCCTGAAGGCCGTCGGCTGCGATGTCGTTCCGCTCGATGTCGAGCTCGACCATACCTTCCCGCGCTACAACCCCAATCCCGAGGACATGAAGATGCTTCATGCGATCTCGGAAGCCGTGGTCGCCAACAAGGCCGACGTCGGTCTCGGCTTCGACGGCGACGGCGACCGGTGCGGCGTGGTCGACAACGAGGGGCATGAGATCTTCGCCGACAAGGTCGGCGTGATGATTGCCCGCGATCTATCGGCTATTCATAAGAACGCGATCTTCGTCGCCGACGTGAAATCGACCGGGCTCTTCGTTACGGATCCTGTGCTCAAAGCTCAGGGGGCGAAAGCGGTCTACTGGAAGACCGGTCATTCCTACATGAAGCGCTATACGCACGAGATCAAAGCTCTCGTCGGGTTCGAGAAGTCGGGCCACTTCTTCTTCCAGCCGCCGCTCGGCAGGGGCTATGACGACGGCATCGTGGCGGCGCTCGCTGTTCTCGACATGCTCGATCGCGCCCCGGCCAAGACCATGGCGGACCTGAAGAACGCGCTGCCGAAGACGTGGTCGTCGCCGACGATGTCGCCCCACTGCGGCGACGAGGTGAAATATGGCGTCGTGGACAAGGTGATCGCCGACTACACCGCCCGCTTCAAGAACGGCACTCGGGTCGCCGGGCAGAAGATCATCGACCTCGTGACCGTCAACGGCGTTCGCCTGATGCTCGAGGACGGCACGTGGGGGCTGGTGCGCGCCTCGTCCAACAAGCCGGAACTCGTGGTTGTTGTCGAGAGCCCCGTGTCGGAGGAGCGGATGCGGGCGATCTTTGCCGACATCGACGCGACGCTTTCCACGCACCCGGAAGTTGGCAAATACAATCAGAAAATCTGAGGCGTCGCGATGGCGCGGCCCGGTCTCCCGAAGCGGGCCGCCGCCTACTAAAGCGCATTCAGTTCAAGCGGGATCATGAACGCGCTTTAGGTCTTTGATTTTGAGCATGTTCTTACGGAAAACCGGCATCCACTTTTCCAGAACATGCTCTAGCGGGTCTGTGTCGCGCCCTCGCCGGCCGGGGCTGCTCCGGCTGGCGGCAAGATAGAGACACCGGCCGCGCCACCGGGCGTCGAGGAGGACGAGCGTACCTTTGCGATCGCCGCGCCCACGGCCCACTCGGCGAGGTGGGCGAGGCTGTCGAGGCCCTTGCGGACAATACCCGCGGGCTCGACGTTCTCGGCCGCGTACAAAAGCACGTCGTTGCTTGCGCCGGCCGAACTCGTGACACGCAGCACCGCGACCTGATCGCCCTCCCGGATAGGCGGCTTCAACGGCCCGCGATAGACGATCTCACCCTTGAGCTTCTGATTTGCGGGATACTTGGAGAGCACCACCGCGACATCGCCCTTGCCACGAAGACCCACGTATAGCTTGTCGCCGCCCCAGACCCGGGCGTGCCCGACGATTTCGCCGGCGTCGAACAGCTTGGCTTCCGTGAAGTTCCGGAACCCCCATTCGAGGATGCGCTTGCTTTCGTCGCGACGATCGTTCTCGGTCGCGAGCCCCATCACAACCGCGATCAGGCGACGACCGTCCTGCACGGCAGAGCCGACGAGCCCGTAACCGGCCTCGCCCAGATGACCGGTCTTCAGACCATCGGCGCCTATGCCTGCGGAAAGCAGTGGGTTTCGATTGATGAAGCGGTGCTTCAGCCAGTTGAACTCGCGCTGCGCGAAACGGGGGTAGTGATCGGGATACTCGCGGATGATGTAGCGGGCGAGGTCGGCCAGCTCGCGAGCCGTCATCCGGTGCTCGGGATGGCTCAGGCCCGTGGCGTTCCGGAACTCAGCCTTCTTGAGGCCGATCCTGCGCCCCTCCTCGGTCATCAGCTTGGCGAAGGCAGCCTCCGAGCCGGCCAGTCCCTCGGCGACCGCGATGGCAGCGTCGTTGCCGGACTGGACGATGATGCCCTGAAGGAGCTGCTCCACCGTCACGCGCGTGTTGATGGGCACCATCATCGCCGACGTGCGCGAGGGAGCCCCGCCGCGACGCCACGCGTTTTCGCTGACGAGGAACGTATCGTCGAGCTTCAACTGTCCGGCTTTCAGGGCCTTGAACACCATGGCCAGCGTCATGAGCTTGCTCATGCTGGCTGGCGGGGCAAGCTCGTCGGCCTTGTGCTGATACATGACCGCGCCGCTCTCGACCTCCATGAGGACCGCGTGGCGCGCCTTGGTCACGAATTCATTCGGCGACGATTGTGCCGAGGACGGCGTGGCGGGCAAGCACACCGCCCCCGCCACCAGGGTCAAAGCCAGGCAAAAAGCACTGGGTAGCACGCGCCCTATCCTGACGACCGTGCACGGCATGGCACCAACCTGTGGTTCGACTTCCCAATGGACAAGACTCGATCACAATTGCGGCGACTATCTGGTGCGGCGCGCCTGCCTGTCAACGATTGAGACGCCGGGGCTCACCACTCCCCACCGGCTTCGTCCCAGCACGCCATTTCAACCGGGGCCGCATCCCAGCCGGGCATCCGCCGTCGCCTGCGCATCCGCAAACATCGTCGCCACGAAACCGCGCAATGGGCCGTCGGCAGCAGCATGCGGTTCAATCGCTGCGAGCGCCGCGCCCATGTGGCGGCAAACCTCTGCGCGAGCCGGCTCAAGCCCCAGCACCGTCGCCACTGTCGCCTTGCCGCCATCCTTCGAGGTGTCCTTGCCCGCCTCGACGGTCGAACGGGACGCGTCGATGACGTCGTCGAGCGCCTGGAACGCCAGACCGACCTCGCGGCCCAGAGTGCGCAGCGCGTCGATCTCGGCCGGTCCCCGTCCCGCTATCAAGCCGCCCATCTCGGCCGCGGCTATGAACAGAGCGCCGGTCTTCTGGTGGTTGATCGCGTCGATCTTGGCGAGGCTGTCACCCGTGCTTCGATCATTGAGGTCGCGTTCCTGGCCGGCGGCCAGCCCATCGGCCCCGGCCGCGTTAGACAGGATGGACGTGAGCAAGACGCGCTTGGATTCTGAGAGGTGATCCATCGCGGCGATGACGCCAAACGCACGCGACAACATGGTGATAGCGGCGAGCACCGACGTCGCTTCGCCGTAGACAGCGTGTGTTGCTGGCAGGCCGCGGCGGAGACTGGCGTTGTCCATGCAGGGGAGATCGTCGAGTACGAGCGATGCCGTGTGCACGAGTTCGATTGCGCATCCCGCGTCCAAGGCCGCTTCCGGGTCTGTGCCAAATTCGGCGGCCGTCAACATCGTCAGCAGCGGCCGCACGCGCTTGCCGGGGGCAAGCAGCCCGTGACGGACGGCACGGCTCAGCGTGGCGGGCGGATCGCCGGCGGGGTGGACGAGCATGCTCAGCCGCCGGTTGACGCTGTCGCGCAGCCCTATCCATGCCTCCGGCTTGGAATACCGAGTGGCTTCGGCATTGTTGGGAGACGTTTTTTTTGCCAGGCCGTGCATCGCGCCCTTCAAGTCCTTCGATGTCTCGGGCGCGCTCCAGCCGGCCTGCCCGCCCCAGTATGCATTTACCGCTGGCCCCTCTACGGGGGCAGTCCCTCAGCAGACCATAGGCCAAGCCTGCCAACCGGGTCTCGTCAGCGGGCCCTGTTACCGGGCCTCGCTTCCTTACCACATCCCGGATAAGCTCCACTCCGGCGGCGGGATTGGCAACAAGTGTAGAATTCCAAGGGCAAGTATAACTCCGTGAGTGTCAATAGCATAGCGGTTCCCCCACACAGGCCGGGCGATGCTGCCGGCCGCATTCACGACCTGATCCTCGTTGGCGGGGGGCTTGCAAATTCCCTTATCGCCTGGCGCCTCCTTGCCGAGCGACCGGGGCTGGACATACTCGTCATCGAACGGGGGACGTCGCTGGGCGGCAACCATACGTGGTCATTCCACGAGGGCGACGTGTCGGCTGAGGCACGGCACTGGCTGCAGCCGCTTATCAACACCACTTGGACACGGCAAAGCGTCCACTTTCCCGGACACAGCCGGGTTTTCGACGTGCCTTACCATGCGATCGCGTCGGGAACGCTCAACGAGGTGGTCGGCACGGCGCTTGGTCCGCGGCTCCTGCTCGGCGCCGACGTCGCCGAGATGACGCCGTCTCAGGTGACGCTGGCCGATCAGCGGGCGCTCAGGGCGAAGTGCGTGATCGACGGTCGTGGGGCGGACCGGCAGGCGCCGCTGGCGCTCGGTTACCAGAAATTCGTGGGGCTCGAGGTCGAGACGGAGGAACCGCACGGAGAGACGATCCCGGTCATCATGGACGCCACAGTGCCTCAGCTCGGTGGCTATCGCTTCTTCTATACGCTGCCGTTCTCACCGACGCGTATCCTGATCGAGGATACCTATTACACCGACGGGCCGGAACTCGATGCGGCCGAGCTCAATCAGCGTGTCCGCGACTACGCGACGGCCAAAGGCTGGCGCATCCGCGAGGTGGCCCGCGAGGAGAAGGGCGTGCTGCCGGTTGTGCTCGCGGGCGACATGGACGCGTTCTGGGCGCGGCCCGGCAGCGAAGTGCCGCGCGCGGGGCTCAGGGCATCGCTGTTCCACCCGACGACGGGCTATTCGCTCCCCGATGCGGTGGCGCTGGCCGATCGCATCTCGAAGGCCCCCGATCTCACTTCGGCGGCCATCCAGAAACTCGTCGAGAGCCACGCGCGCGTCCTGTGGCGCGATCGCTCGTTCTTCCGGCTGCTCAACCGGATGCTGTTCATCGCCGCGAGGCCGGACGAGCGTGTCACCGTGATGGAACGCTTCTATAGGCTGCCGAGGCCGTTGATCGAACGGTTCTTCGCAGCCAAACTGACGATGGGCGACAAGGCCCAGATCCTGATGGGGCGCCCGCCTGTTTCGCTGACCAGGGCGGCAGGCGTCATCGGTGAACAACCCGCATGGGCGTTCGCGCGCAGATTTGGCGAGGGGAATCAGTGATGACGGTCGCGGAACGGGCGGACCATGTTTCCCATCCGGTTCTCAGCCTCGAGGAGATCGTGGCGTTGAGCCGCGACAGGATCGAGCGCGGCTCGAAAAGCTTCGCTGCGGCGGCCCGGCTGTTTGATCCCGGCACGCGAGCGAGCGCCTACATGCTCTATGCGTGGTGCCGCCATTGCGACGACGAGATCGACGGGCAGGATTTGGGCTTCAACAACACGGCCGCCGAGACGTCGGCGACTTCCGAACGTCTCGCCGCCTTGCGCGCGCGCACCGTCGAAGCCATCGAGGGGCGCGCCCGCGAGCCCATCTTTCTGGCGCTGCAGACCGTCATCGAGCGCCACAAGATCGAGGCGCGTCATCCGCTCGATCTGATCGAGGGCATGGCGATGGACGTTCGCGGGCATCGCTATGCTACTCTCGATGACACGCTGCTCTACTCCTACCACGTGGCCGGCGTCGTCGGCGTGATGATGGCCATGGTGATGGGCGCCAAGGCGGAGCCGACGCTCGACCGCGCGTCCGATCTGGGAATTGCGTTCCAGCTGACCAACATCGCGCGCGACGTGATCGCCGACGCGGAAGTTGGCCGCGTCTACCTGCCGGGCGATTGGCTTGCCGAGGCGGGCGTCGCGGCGACGCCCGCGGCCGTCAAGGCGGCGGGGAACCGTGGGGCCGTTTATGCCGTGACGTTGCGTCTGCTGGACGAGGCCGACCGGTACTATGCCAGCGCGGGCGAGGGCCTTGCCGATCTGCCTCTGCGGTCGGCGATGGCGATCGCGGCTGCGCGACGGGTCTATTCCGGGATCGGGCGCGTCGTGCGGGCGCGTGGCCCAGACGGCGCCATCGAGCGTGCGCGCGTCGGGAGGATCGCCAAGTTGACAGGGCTCGTGAGAGCTGCCGGGGACGCAGTGGGCGCCCACGCGCTTTCCGGATTGCGTACCAACCGCCGCCGCACCGGCCTATGGACCATGCCGCGCGGATGATGGATCACGCTGCGCGGGAACCCTCGCGAATCCTATCTTCATCGAGACCGGGAGCTGCAAGCTCGATGAAGCGGTAGGCGAAATCACGCAGAAAGCGGTCGCGGCGAACGGCAATCAGCGAAACGTGCGCATCGAACAGATGGCCGGCATCCAGCAGCACAAGTTTCGAGTCGCGGCCTGGATCGTAGGCGATGCGCGTGATGATGCCGAGGCCGAGACCAAGCTCGACGTACGTCTTGATCACGTCGCTATCGAGTGCGGACAGTACGACGTCGGGTTCGAGACCGGCTTTGGCGAAGGCCTGGTCGATGCTGCGGCGCCCGGTGAATGCGGTATCGTAGGTGATGAGCGGCTGGGCGGCGATCGCCTCCAAGGTCAGCGGCTCTTTCGAGGCCGCCAACTCGTGTCCCTTTGGTACGATGACGCCGTGCGTCCATTGCAGGAACGGGAACGTCGCAAGCTGCGACTCGGCGCCAAGGGTCTCCGTCGCCATGCCGATGTCGGCCTCGCCCTCGAGGAGGAGCGCTGCGATCTCGGTTGGGCTGCCTTGGGTCAACACCAGGCGGACCTTGGGAAACAACTGCCGGAATTTGGCGACGATGGGCGGCAGAACGTATCGGGCCTGGGTGTGGGTCGTCGCGATACGCAATTCGCCCTGGTCGCGCTGACTGAACTGCTCGCCGATGCGCTTGATGTTGCGCGCGTCAATCAGCATGCGTTCGACGATGCCGATCAGCTCGCGGCCTGGCTCGGTCAGTCCGAGGAGCCGCTTGCCACGCCGCTCGAACAGTGTGACGCCCAACTCGATCTCGAGATCCTTGATGTGCTTCGACACGCCGGATTGCGACGTATTCAGAGCGTTTGCCACCTCGGTCAAGTTGTAGCTGTGCTTGACCGTCTCGCCGAGAATTCGAAGCTGTTGGAAGTTCATGCGCCGCGGTTCCGCTGATTGGTTGGGACCAGCGGCGCGTGACCGTCCGCGGTTGCCGGGTAGACCTTGAGATTGCGGCCGATGAGGCGCACCGTCTGTCCGCTCGACAGGTTCAACAAGCGCAGCTCGCGCTGGTTGAGCTCGGCATCCAGGCGCTGCGGGATTCCGAAATTATCCGCCAGCGACAGCGCGCTCATCTCGACGCGTGCGATGGCGCCGATATCAAGGATACGATCGATACGCGCCGCGACGCCGACGGACGCGCCGACATCGGTGTTGCCGGGAATTTCGGCGACGATTTCGATCTCATGCGGGCGTGCGAAGGCCAGGACGTCGCGCGTGCCATTCAGGTGGCTCGTCGCGAAGGGCAGCAGGTCGGGTCCGACGCGGACGCCGTCCTTCTCGACCCGGCCGCGGAACTGGTTGGCGGAACCGAGGAAGCTCATCGCGAAGGGACTTGCAGGATTTGCGTAGACCTCCGACGGCGTACCGACCTGCTCGACGACACCGTTGTTCATGAGGACGACGCTGTCGGCGAGTTCGAGCGCCTCGTCCTGATCGTGGGTGACGAAGATCGACGTGATGTGCAGCTCTTCGTGCAGGTTGCGCAGCCAGCGACGCAGCTCTTTGCGCACCTTTGCGTCCAGGGCGCCGAACGGCTCATCAAGCAACAGGACGCGCGGCTCCACGGCGAGCGCACGGGCGAGCGCGATGCGCTGACGCTGGCCGCCGGAAAGCTGGGCTGGATAGCGGTTGGAGAGCCACTTCAATTGGACGAGATCGAGTAGCTCGTCCACGCGGCGGCGTATCTCGGTGCGGTCGGGGCGCTTTTCCTTCGGGCGGACGTTGAGCCCGAAGGCCACGTTGTCGTGGACGTTCATATGGCGGAACAGCGCATAGTGCTGGAACACGAAGCCAACCTGACGCTCGCGGACATGGCGATCGGCGGCGTCCTCGCCCTCGAGCAAGACCCTGCCGCTATCCTGGTACTCGAGGCCCGCTATGATGCGCAAAAGCGTGGTCTTGCCGCAACCGGATGGACCGAGCAGAGCGACCAGCTTGCCTGTCGGAAAATCGAGCGAGACGTCAGACAGCGCTTTGAACGCGCCAAACGACTTCTCGATGTTCATCACTTTGATGCTCATCGTGCTGCCTCTTTGGTTCCATTCCGCGATGCCTGCCATTCGATGTAGGTCTTGATCGCGAGGGTGACGAGGGCCAGTAGCGCCAACAGTGAGGCGACGGCGAAAGCCGCGGCAAACTGGTATTCATTGTAGAGAATTTCGACGTGCAGCGGCATGGTCGTCGTCTGACCGCGCACGTGGCCCGAAACGACCGAGACGGCGCCAAACTCTCCCATCGCTCGGGCGTTGCAGAGGATCACGCCGTAGAGCAGACCCCACTTGATGTTCGGAAGGGTGACGTTCCAGAAGGTCTGCCAGCCGGACGCGCCGAGTACGAGCGCGGCCTCCTCCTCCTCCCGTCCCTGAGCCTCCATCAAGGGTATGAGCTCGCGCGCGATGAAGGGGACGGTTACGAACACGGTCGCCAGGACGATGCCGGGGACGGCGAACAGGATCTTGATGCCGGTCGTGTCGAGCAGCGGCGCCAGCCAGCCGGCCGAGCCGAACACCAGCACAAGGCACAGGCCGGCAATGACGGGCGAGACCGAGAACGGCAGGTCGATCAGCGTCGTCAGCAGACCCTTGCCGGGGAACTGGAACTTCGCGATGGCCCATGCCGCCGAAATGCCGAACACCAGGTTCAGCGGGACCGCAATGACCGCCGCCAGGAGCGTCAGGCGGATGGCGGAGAGCGCGTCGGGCTCGGACAGAGCGGTGACATAGGTCTGCCAGCCCTTTCGCAGCGCCTCTACGAACACGGCGAGGAATGGCAGCAACAGGAACAACCCGAAAAACGACAGCGAGATCGTGATCAGCGTCCACTTGAGCCAGAGCGGCTCGCGGGTGGCGGGGCGGACCTCATATTTGGTGCTGGCCATCAGCGGCGTCCTCGAGATTGCGTCCAGGCCTGCAGCACGTTGATGGCGAACAGCAGAATAAACGAGGCGACCAGCATGACCGATGCGATTGCCGTGGCGCCCGCGACGTCGAACTGCTCGAGCTTGGTGATGATGAGCAACGGGGTGATCTCGGAGACGAGCGGGATATTGCCGGCAATAAAGATGACGGAGCCGTATTCCCCCACGCCCCGGGCAAAGGCGAGGGCGAAACCCGTCAACAGCGCGGGCACCAGGGCCGGCAGCACGACGCGCAAGAAGGCCTGACTGCGGGTTGCTCCAAGGCTTGCCGCCGCCTCCTCGTACTCAGTGTCGAGATCCTCGAGGACCGGCTGCACGGTGCGCACAACGAACGGGAGGCCGATGAAGATCAAGGCGACGAGCACGCCCAGCGGCGTGAACGCGACTTTGATGCCCAGCGGTTCGAGGTACTGGCCGATCCAACCGTTCTTGGCGTAGAGCGCGGTCAGCGCGATACCCGCAACCGCAGTTGGCAGCGCGAAGGGAAGGTCGACCAGTGCATCGACGATGCGGCGGCCGGGAAACGAGTAGCGCACCAGGCACCATGCCAGCATGAGGCCGAACACGGCGTTGATCGCGGCGGCGAGCAGTGCGGCGCCGAAACTCAACTTATAGGAGGCAACGGCGGCGGGCGCCGTGACCGTGTTCCAGAACTGCGGCCACGTCATGGTCGTGGACTTGATGAAGACCGCCGCCAGAGGGAGCAGGACGATCAGTGAAAGGTAGGCGACCGTGTAGCCCAAGGCCAGGTTGAAACCTGGAAGAACTCTGCGCGCGTGCCCGCTGGCCCGGGACTTTGCCGGCGCGGCATTCAAGGCCGATGTCGAAACCGCGCGGGACATGATCTCTGGCTCTGCTCATCTGGTAACAAAGTGGGGGCAATGCCCCCCGGAGTGGTCGGCAAGGGGCAACATACCCCGTACCATCCGGCGGTCAGCGCTTGACCGAAATCTGATCGTAGATTCCGCCGTCGTTGAAGTGTTCAGCTTGAACTTTCTTCCACTCGCCGATCAGCTTTTCAACCTGGAATGTCTTGATCGCCGGGTACTTTACGGGGGCTGCGGCGAGCGCCGCGGCGTCGCGCGGACGATAGAAGTGCTTGGCGATGATCGCCTGGCCCTCGGGCTGGAACAGGAAACTCAGGTAGGCTTCGGCCTGCTTGCGAGTGCCCTTCTTCTCGACGACCTTGTCGACGACCGCGACCGGGGGAGCGGCCTCGACGCTCAGCGAGGGGTAGACGACCTCGAACTTGTCCCCGCCGACCTCCTTCGTGATCAGGAAGACCTCGTTCTCGAACGTGACCAGAACGTCGCCGATGTCACGTTGCGCGAACGTTGTGGTCGCGCCGCGCCCGCCGCCATCGAATACCGGGACGTTGGCAAACAGCTTCTGGACGAAGTCGCGCGCGGCCTCGGGCTTCCCGCCGAGCGTCTCCAGGGCGTATCCCCAAGCGGCGAGGTAGGAGTAACGACCGTTACCGGTCACTTTCGGGTTCGGAATGACCACGCTGACGCCCGGCTTCACGAGGTCGGACCAGTCCTTGATGCCCTTCGGGTTGCCCTTGCGGACGAGGAACACCATCGTCGTGGTGTAAGGCGTCGCCTTGTGGGGGAACTTCGTTTCCCATTCGGCAGCGACGAGACCCTTCTCGACCAAGGCGCCGATGTCGGTCTGCTGGTTCATCGTCACGACGTCGGCTTCGAGCCCGCCAATGACGGCCAGTGCCTGCTTCGAGGAACCGCCGTGAGACTGGTTGATCGTGATGGTCTCGCCACCTTTCGCCTTCCATTGGGCGACGAAAGCGGGGTTGACGTCCTTATAGAGCTCGCGGGCGACGTCATAGGAGACGTTGAGCAGCGTGGTCTCGGCGCGCACCGTGACGGCCGTTATCAGCGAGACGGCAGCAGCCAGTCCCGCGTAGGCAAGCGTTCGCGCGAAGCGCATCTCTATGGCTCCCAAAAATGGAAATCAGTGATGTTTTGGTCGTCGGAGGCCCTGGCGAAGGGGGACTTGCCCCCTGCCTCAGATATCCGGCTGCGGGGTCAGTCGCAGGTAGGGGCGAAGCGCATTGTAGCCCTTCGGGAACCGCTTCGCGATTTCCTCCGGGTCCTGCAGGGACGGCACGATGACGACGTCGTCGCCTCGCTTCCAGTTGCCCGGCGTCGCGACCTTGTAGTTGTCCGTGAGCTGGAGACTGTCGATCACCCGCAGGACCTCGTCGAAGTTGCGGCCGGTGCTTGCAGGATAGGTGATCGTCAGGCGGACCTTCTTGTTCGGATCGATCACGAACAGCGAGCGCACCGTCAGCGCGTCGTTCGCGTTGGGGTGGATCATGTCGTACAGGGTCGAGACCTTGCGGTCCGCATCGGCGATGATGGGGAAATTTACCTTGGCATTCTGGGTCTTGTTAATGTCGTCGATCCAGGCTTCGTGACGTCCGAGCTCGTCGACGGAGAGGGCCAGCACTTTCACATTGCGCTTGGCGAACTCGTCGTGGAGCTTCGCCGTCAGGCCGAGCTCGGTCGTGCAGACGGGCGTGAAGTTCGCGGGGTGCGAGAACAGGATGCCCCAGCTCGAGCCGAGGTATTCATGGAACCGGATGCGACCGAGGCTCGAGTCCTGTTCGAAGTCGGGGGCGATGTCGCCTAGACGAATGGCCATGGATGCGGTCCTTAGCGCGTTGGAAGATGAACACAGCATAACCGGCTCTCATATTCCAACAAGCGCAAAGAACTTATTTTGATATTCTTTTTTCAGCTATTCAGCGTGCGGAAGGGCATAATGCCGCGGACACGCAGAACCGCCCGCACCTGCGCGAGGTGCGGGACAGCCAGCGTGCGGTTTCGCTCAGTCGCGATAATCCTGAAGTCGCGTCGTCCGGAGGCCGGGAAGCCCATGCCGGTCGATCGAGCGCTGCCAGGACAGGAACTCGTCCACGGTCAGAGTGTAGCGCTCGCACGCCTCGTCGATCGAGAGCAGGCCCCCGCGGACGGCGGCGACCACCTCGGCCTTGCGGCGAATAACCCATCGCTTCGTGTCACGAGGCGGAAGGTCGGCCACGGTCAGCGGACTGCCGTCGGGGCCAATTACGTATCGGGCGCGTGCCCGCAATTGCTGGTCGGTCATGATACTCGTTACTCGCTTTCAGACCACGTGCAACACTAACCCAGGAGGCTTAAGGCGTACCTAAGCGGTTATGTAAAAGTGGTATAAACCCTCGTTTCGCTTCATGATTTTCGTGCCGTTAGGGTTCACGTCGATCCCATTCTGACACGAACGGCCTATCTGGACCGGCCCTTGCAACGGAGTGGCAACCACCCTTAATTGGAACCTACGCAGAGATATCCACATCTCGTGCCAATCGCCACGCCGACCTCGAAAGGCTTCCATTGATCCCCAAGCCCCACGAACAGGGAGCACCTGACGCGGCCAACCGGTCCACCCGCCGCATCGTCGTCGCCATGTCGGGCGGGGTCGACAGCTCGGTTGCGGCCGCACTGCTGGTGCGGGCCGGATACGATGTCGTGGGCGTTACACTGCAGTTGTACGACCATGGAGCCGCGACAGGCCGCAAGGGCAGTTGTTGCGCCGGCCAGGACATTCACGACGCGCGCCGGGTTGCAGATGCGCTATCGATCCCGCACTACGTGCTCGACTATGAACAGCGGTTCGCCTCAAGCGTGATCGACGCGTTCGCCGACAGCTACGTGGCGGGCGAGACGCCGATCCCGTGCGTAACGTGCAACTCGCAGATCAAGTTCAAGGACCTGCTCGACACGGCGACGGAGCTTGGAGCCGAAGCGCTCGCAACCGGTCACTACATCCAGCGCCGCGATGGACCCGATGGGCCGGTGCTGCGGCGTGCCGTCGACGCCTCCCGCGACCAGAGCTATTTCCTCTATTCGACCACCCGGTCCCAGCTCGAGCGCCTGTGGTTCCCGCTCGGCGGCATGCCCAAATCCGAGGTCCGAGCGATCGCGCGAGAGTTCGGGCTCATCAATGCCGACAAGTCCGACAGTCAGGACATCTGTTTCGTACCGACTGGCCGCTATAGCGATGTCATCGCCAAGCTGCGGCCGGGGGCGGCGGAACCTGGCGCCATCGTCCACATCGACGGGCGTGAACTCGGGCGGCACGACGGGATCATCAACTACACCGTCGGGCAGCGTCGCGGCCTCAAGATACCGGCCGCCGAACCGCTCTATGTGGTCCGCCTCGATCCCGACCGGAATGCCGTCATCGTTGGCCCCCGGGAAGCGCTCGCCACGCGGACGCTCGAGTTGCGCGGTTTCAACTGGCTGGCTGGAGCCGAGCCGCCGGTTACGGGCGAGGAGGGGCTGCCAGTGCATGCGCGCGTGCGGTCCACACAGTCGCCGAAGCCGGCGCTGCTTCATAGCGATGGGGACGGGCGGGTGCTCGTGACGCTGTTGGCCGAGGAATATGGCGTGGCGGCCGGTCAGGCCTGTGTTCTCTACGACGACGACGGGGACGAGGCGCGCGTGCTTGGCGGCGGCACCATCACGCGGGCGATCATGACGGGGGCCAATTCCTCCGCAAACGCTGGGACGGCGTCCGAGAGACGGGCCGCTGGCACGGCTCGCTGATACTCCCAGCAGCGCCCTTCAATCGGTGACAGCCCGGTCTCAGGGACTGCTACAGCGTCCGGCGATGCGGCAGATCGACGGGCAGAAAGTCGATGCCGCTTCGCTGAAGCGGCTGGGGATACAGTTTCATCAGCTCCATGAACTCGAGCGGCATGCCGACCGTCACAGGCAATCCGAGTTCGCGCGCTTCCTCGGCCGTCAGCGCGTAGTCGTGGGTCCAGTGTCCGCCTGCGAGCTTGTCGGCGAGTGCTTCGGCCTTCGTCCGGTCCATGTCGGGCGTCAGCAGCTCGACCGCGCCGCGCTTCACCTGGGCCAGCGCCTTCTCGCTGACGTCGGCGAGGACGAGCGTGAGGTCAAAGACGCTTGCGACTGGCTTCATATCGCGAGCCTTAACAATGCTGGCCGCCGGCAAGCCGGCGATTTGCGGGTCGATCGGCCCCAGGACTGAGAACTCGCCAAGAACGATCTCGTCGGCGGCGAGCGTTATCAGCGTGCCGCCCGACATGGCATAGACCGGCACGAACACTGTGACCTTGGCGGGATGCGCCTCGACCGCGCGCGCGATCTGCATGGCCGCGAGGACGAGCCCGCCCGGCGTATGCAGCACGAGGTCGATCGGCATGTCGCGCGGCGTGTCCTTGATGGCCGCGATAACCGTCTGCGCATCCTCGAGATCAATATGACGCGCCAGCGCAAAACCGAACAGGTTCTGGCGCTCCTGCCGGTGGATCATTGTGATCACCCGGGTTCGGCGCTTCTGCTCGATACGACGGATCGCCTGCATGCGCTGGAGGGTAAACCAGCGGGACATGAAGAGCGGCTGCAGAGCGACGGCGAGGATTAACAGCCAGAATAAGAACGTCGTATCCATGGCACCTGCTCCTTGTTGCGACATGCGGCAACGCCTGACGGCGCCGCCAATGCCTTGCGGACCGGATCAGGGAGCCGGCACGATGCTCGAGGTTGGATAGCCCCATTCTTCCCAGCCGTCACTGCCGTCAGGATACCAGTAGACGGCGGCATATCCCATCGTCAGGGCGCGCTTGGCCGCGTTCCACGACATCCAGCAGTCGCGCAGGCAAAAGAATACGATCGGCTTCTTCTTGTCACCCGAGGTGAGGCGTTCGAGGCCGGAGGCGAAGTAGGCCTGCGTCTCGGGGGAGATGACGCCATAGCCGACATTCGGGAGCCAGTGGGCGCCCTCGATCGACTTGTGGGGCGGCTCACGCCAGACGGTCGACGCGGGGAGGTTCGCGGGCCTTGGAGCGCGCGGATAGACGTCGACGAACACGCCACCCTGATCGAACAGCTCCTTCGCCGTGTCCGTGGAGAGCACCGCCTTCGCGCCCTGCAGCGTCCGAGGCACAGGAGAGCGGTAATTATCGGATTTGTATCCTTCGGGCTCCGGCACGCCTTCGGCCGCCTGAGGGGCCGGAGTTGCCGCGACGAGAGCGACCATCAGAATGGCCGCCATTGCCGCGCTCGACCGCCATCGGCCGGGGCCGTCAAGTCTTGCGCGCATGCCGTTCAGTGCCCCCGGGATCATCAACTCGTCGGTGCGTCGAGCTTGCGCGTCAGATTCTCGAACTCCCGCCGCAATTCCTCGTTGCGAAACAGCTGGTCGAACGTCGGCGCCTCCAACTTCTGGAGTGCGTCGAAGGACTGGATGCTGTCGCGCATGAGGTTGCGGAGCTGGACGCTCGCCTCGACGGTTTCATAAGTGTTGTCGGCTATGCGCAGATCGTGGGCGGCCTTGATGCGGGCCTTCGCAATCTGCTCGCGCTGCTGCTGGAGGTAGCGCTTGTAGTTCTTGGCGGCCTCCTCCGCGATACGCTGCGCTTCGCGGTTGCCTTCGAGGGCGCGCTTCTGATCGGGGCGGTTTTCCTCCTTCAGAAGCTGGCTCGTGCGCTGGCGGGCCGCCGTCACGTCGGCGAGAATGGCGTCAAGCTTGGGCAGATATGCCGTGTCGATCTTCGCGATGGTCTGATCTTGAGTATGGACCAGAAGGGCGAACAGAGCGGCGTGCATCGCGAAATACTTGCGGGCCGCATTCAGGTTCTCGCCGCTCGCCGCCATCAACTTCGCAAGCTGCTGGTCGATGACCTTGGCGGCATTGAACACCGCCATCAGCCGGACGAGGTCGCCGGACAGAACGCTGTCGAGCAGTAGGTCGACCTGCTCCTGGCTCATCTGCAGGCCGGCGTTGGTCAGTCCCGAGCTGATCTCGGACTTGGCTGCTTTAATCTCCGCGCGGTTGAGGTCGATCCGCTTACGCTTGTCCACGATTTGGGCCTCGAGGCTGTCGACCGTATCGGTCAGGACGCCAGCGAGGACGGCGTCCTTGGGCGCGACCAGCTGTTTCTCGCGGGCCTTTGCGATCTGGTCCTCGAGTTCGCGGATGTTGCGGCGCAGGCCCTCGACCTTCTTCTGGGTGGCGACAACGGGCACGTCCGTAACGAGTTCGAGCGCGCTGTCGAGGAGTGCCTGGACCTTGCGGTCGCGGTCCTCGCGTGTCTCGGCGAAGATCGGCGGGATCAGGAATTCATCGCGACCGGGAAGTTTGCGGCCCTCGGCACGACTTTTCGCGGTACCTTCGAGCATGTCCTGGATGGCCGCCATGAGGCGCTTGGCCTGCTCGTAAGCGGGTTCGCCATCTCGCGGGTCGGGCGGCAGGGCGGCTTGGGGCGCGCCGACGGTCGGGGCGCTACCTGGCGCGGCCGGTACGGTGGACTTTCCGGCCCCGGCATTCGGCGTGGCGGACGGCGCGGCGTCCTGACGTTTCAAAAGTTCTCCGATGGCATCCCGATGGGCCGCCTGGGCGCTGGCATGATCCGCGCTGCCCGCAAGGGCGAAGATCGCCATCACGAGTGACAGAGTGCCCGCCAGTAAGCTCGCGAATTCAGGGCCGAACCCGCCGTTCCTGCCCGTCGACATCGATCCGCCTCCGCCCGATTCCACATCGGCAAATGACGCGACGCTTGCCAGCCTTGCGCCGTCTTTCGCTCATGTCGCCTAAAAGCCTTTAGAAATTGGCTATTCCGTGATGTCGGAACATGATCCGGCGATCAAGTCCTGTGTGCGACCGTCCACGGCTCTATGCCGGATCGGCGGCACGCGCCGCCTTCGGACCATCAGCCGGTCTGAGCGGCTCTGGAAATGGCCTGCATCAGTGGCGCATCGAGCTGGCGGGCATCCGTCAGCAGGCCAGACAGAACGCAGCGTTCAAGGCCCGGACCCGGCCCGCTCCTGGCGCGCTGCCAGCCGATGAGGAGAAGGCCGGTGTCGGGAAGGTGGAGGCGAACGCCCTTCGGTCCAGGCGCAATCGCCGCGAATATCCCGCCGAGCTCGAACGCGATGCACGAACCCGCGACGCGCGTATCGGCGCCAGGGACAGCGGCCAGGATGTCCCGAAACAGCGCCTGGGCAAGCGGCCGGTACGCCTTGGCCGCCAGAAGTAGCGCCTCGATTTCGGGCTCCGACGCGGGCGCGGGTGGCGCGGGCGACCGCTGCGTAGGCCGCACGGCCGTCGGGACAGGCGGTGGTTTGGGAACAGGCGCCGACGCCGCCAGGTTGGGAGATGGGGCGAGCGACTGGAAAGCAGGTCTGGCCGGCAGCGCAATGCGTTCGGCATCCTTGCGCTCGTCCGTCGCCTTCGCGGGACCATCGCCAACCGGGCGGGCGCGCGCATCAGCCCGCCGCTGGGTTGCGCCAGCATAGATCAGTTCGCCGCCGTTGTGATGGATGCGCTCCAGCCAGGAGGCCTTGGCGAAGGTGAAGCCCTTCTGGCGCAGCCAGTCGATGATCTCGTTGCGGCCCTCGAGGCCGCTACCGGAGATCGAGGCCATCCAGCCATCGAGACCAAGCCCCGTATCGGCCTCAAGCGCCTCGATAAAGGCGCGCTCTTTCTCAATGAAGTGCGTGGACATGACCCGCGCTCGTCTCCTAGCCTCGGCCACCCATCTGGACGACGGCCGTACTATAGCCGATTTGGTGCGGCATTCGGATGATTCGGGGAGGTCAACAATTCGATCGGAGGACGGTAATGCAGGTCGAGCACAATACCTGCCCACGCGCCTTGCTCGCACTTGCCGTTCTGCTCTGCTCGGCCGCTCTCACCTGCGGAACGCTGGGCGCAGCCGCACGGCCGCTGAAGCGCGCGCCCGCTGCGGCGCCGTCGCCGGCCGCCCCCTCGACGCCCTCCAGCTTTGGCTGCCTGCGGGTCACGGGCGCCGAGATCAACCTACGGGCCAAACCGTTGAACACCGCCGACGTCGTGGGACAGGCACGTCAGAATGACATCCTCATCAAGCGGCGACGGAGTTGCACGCCGCGCGGCGGCTGGTGCGCGGTCGCCACACTCACCAATATCGAAGGATATGCCGAGAAATCACAGGTTGCTGGCGCGCCTTGCCCGGCCGCCGCTTCCAAGGCGCCGAACTGATACCGATCAGCGCGGGGCCGAGACAGGGGCTGGCGCGCGCGAAGCCGGTTTCATGCCATCGGCCGGGGGCGGGGTGGCTGGCTTGGCGGAAATCGGAAGCGCGGAAGAGGGCGGCGCGGCGGTGGCCGGCTTCACCTTTTTTATCGGGCGGGGATAGGCGGTATTGCCCGGCGCGAGATCGGCGGCGAGATCGAAGGTCGGGCAACCCTTTTCCGCCAGCCGGCCGTTCATGGCCTTAAGGTAGCCAAGGTCGCGCGCGTTGTCGCCGTCGGGGTCGATACCGCGCGTCGTGCCGCCGATCAGCGGTGTCGTGGCCTGCTGCAGGCCCCGGGCGACCGCGCTGGTCTTGTTATCCGCCATGGTGCCCCGCAATTGGCGAATGCGAACCTGAATCCGTCCGGTGATCGTCTTGCAGTCGAGGGCAAGATCCTGGGCGGTCATATTGTAGGAGCTGTTGGCCGCAGATAGATCCGGCAACGAAAGGCTCGGCACGACCGTCGGGCTGATCTTTGGCGCTTTCTCCCGCTCAGCTGCGCCTGCCACGTTGGCATGCAGCGCCAATGCAGTCAGCACAACGACGGGGCGAAAGCGGGAAAAATTCATAGCGCGAGTTCCTGAGGCGGGCGAACGATCTCAGGGGTCCACAGTGAAACGGGCCGAACTATGGCGAGGCAAGTGCATCCTCCCCGCCACGGAGAGGCAACGAAGCCTCTCCGTTTGACGGCCAGCAAACCTGTTTCGAAGGATTTTCTGCGATATCGGCCGCCACTTCGCGGACCGTGGGTCTAGCGGAATAAACCCAATGCGATGGCCGTCACCAACGCGAATGACAGCGCAGCCATCAAGACATTCAAGCGCACACTGATCGTCATCTTCAGTTCCTCCTTCCGTTGGTTCCCGGTTACGGCACATTCAAAGGCCGCCGGGTTCCTCTGTTCCGAGTCCCCAAGTCATTCGGTTATCGCGTCGTTTCGACATTCACGTTCGAGGCTGTGAAGTCCAGACGGCGCCAATTCCCCCCACCTGAACGACAGGTGAATGAAAGGTTAAGGAAGGACAACTGAAGATCAAGAAGAATAATGCGGATTTCTGCGCTGCAGCGACGAATCTTAGCGTCCTCCACGCGCTGCGGTAGATGATTTTTGCGCGCCGGACACACTGGCGTGACCCATTCGCCACGCTTTTGATGCCTCTCCAGCGTCTTTTGCGCGCCACACGACGGAGCCTGTCGGCGAACTTGTGATGCCCCTCACGCAAGAAATGGATATTTCTACCAGCGATCACAATAGGAGCGAGACATGCCCACGACCTCGGTCGACCACTTCAACGGATTTCTCATCAGCAAGGGCGAGGGCGGGCAACAGGTCGCGTGGACCGCGCTGACGGCGGCCGACCTGATGCCGGGCGACGTCGACGTCGCCGTCTCCCACTCGACCATCAATTACAAAGACGGACTGGCGCTGACCGGCAAGGCGCCCGTGGTCCGCCGCTTCCCGCTCATTCCCGGTATCGATTTCACCGGCACCGTCATCACATCCGGCTCGCCCGAGTTCGCGCCGGGAGACCGGGTGATCCTCAATGGCTGGGGGGTCGGCGAGACGCACCACGGCGGCTATGCACAGATCGCGCGCGTGAAATCCGAGTGGCTCATCAAGGCGCCGGCGTCGTTCACACCAGAGCAGACCATGGCGATTGGAACCGCCGGCTACACGGCCATGCTGTGCGTCATGGCGCTCGAGGCTCACGGCGTAACGCCGGGAGCTGGACCGATACTCGTGACGGGGGCCGCAGGCGGGGTCGGGAGTGTCGCCGTCTCGCTGCTGAGCAAACTCGGCCACGAGGTTCATGCGGCGACGGGGCGTCAGCAGGAAGCGGAGTTTCTCAAGGGCCTCGGTGCGACGGTAATTCTCGACCGCTCGGAATTCTCCGGCACGCCGCGACCACTCAACAAAGAGCGCTTCGCTGGCGTCGTGGACGTCGCCGGATCGACCACGCTCGCCAACGCGATCTCGATGACACGCTACGGTGGTTGTGTCGCGGCCTGCGGTCTGGCCGCCGGGATGGATCTACCCTCGTCGGTCGCGCCGTTCATTTTGAGGGCCGTCACTCTGGCGGGGGTCGACAGCGTCATGGTCCCCAAGCCGAGGCGCATCGCCGCCTGGGACCGCCTCGCCCGCGATCTCGATCTCGCCAAGCTCGACGCGCTTACGGTGCTGCGCCCGCTGGGCGACGTGCTCGCGCTGGCGCCGGAAATCCTTGCGGGCAAGGTGCGCGGCCGCGTGGTCTTGAAGGTTGGCTGAGAGGGCCGTTCGAGCCCTCTGGGCAAGACGCGAGGCGTAATCTGGCGAGCAGCGTGGTGCCGCCACGCTGCTGCACCCATCGAATGGCTAGTATACGTCAGTCGAAGTGTACCGGTCCCGCAATCGTGGCAACGCTGCATGTGCGAGCGCCGGGTCTCGCCCAGCACAGGTTCCAACGTTGACCGACCTCAAAATTCTCATCTGCGACGAGATGCTTCTCCGCCCCGAAAGCCTCGTCCGCGACGGTTTTTCGATCGAGTACGTGGCGAACATGCCGCGCGAGACCGTTCTCGAGCGGCTTCCCGAATTCGACGCGCTCATCACGCGATCGCGTACCAAAGTCGATGCGGACCTGCTCTCCGCCGGACCGAGGCTGAAGGTGATCGGCAGGGGCGGGGTCGGCGTCGACAACATCGACGTCGAGGCCGCCTCCCGGCGGGGCATCCTCGTACTCAACGCACCGGAGGCCAACACGGCGTCGGCGGCCGAGCTTGCCGTCACGCTGATGCTGGCGGCCTCACGCGGTGTCGCTCGTTCCGACCGGCTGATCCGGTCGGGCAAGTGGGACCGCAAGTATCTGGGCCGCGAGGTCGAGGGCAAGACGCTCGGCATTGTCGGTCTCGGGCGGATCGGCTCTATCGTGGCCAAGCGCGCCCGTGGGCTCGAGATGCATGTGATCGCTTACGATCCCTACATCAGCGACATGCGCTTCGAGGTTCTCGGCGTCGAGCGGGCGCGGTCACTCTCCGATCTTCTGCCGCGGGTGGATGTCCTGACCGTTCACACGCCGGCGACGGATGAAACCATCGGCATGATCGGCCCCAAGGAGCTGACGCTGATCAAGCCCGGCGCGGTCGTCGTCAATGCCGCGCGCGGCGGTATCGTTCAGGAGAAGGCACTGGCCGCCGCGCTGGCGGACGGGCACCTGTTCGCCGCCGGAATTGATGTCTTCACCGACGAGCCGCCGGGAGCGGACCATCCGCTCGTCGGGCGCGACGATGTCGTGATGACGGCGCATTTGGGCGCCAACACCGTCGAGGCGCAGGGGCGTGTGGGCGCGGAGATCGTCGAGAGCGTCTGTTCGGCTCTCAAGGGCGACGTTTCGCGAGGGGCGATCAACGCACCGGCGCTCGATGCCGATACGATGGCGCGCCTCGGGCCCTATCTGACGCTCGGCGAGCGCATGGGGCGCATGCTCGGACAACTTGGCCTGGGTGCGGCAAGCGAGATCGAGGTCGAATTCGCGGGGAAGTTCTCCGCCGATACCGACCCCGTTTTCACCAGCGTGTTGATCGGCTACCTGCGCCATGTCACCGACCAGCCGGCGAACCTCATCAACGCGAGAGCACTGGCGAAAGAGCGCGGGATCGCGCTGACACAGCGCGTGACCGACGTTTCCGAGGACTACGCCAACGAGGTCCGCGTCACGCTCCACGACGGCGAGCGGGTTCGGCGGGTTTCGGGTACTTGCTTTGGCCGCCAGCCGCGCCTGACACGCATCAAGAATTTCCGGCTGGAGCTTCCGCCGGAGGGCGTCGTGCTCGTGTGCACCAACCGCGACATGCCCGGTGTGGTCGGAAAGGTGGGCACGATGCTCGGCTCCAAGGGCATCAATATCGCCGGCATGCAGCTTGGGCGTGCGGAACCAGGCGGGCAGGCCCTGTTCACGCTTCAGCTCGACACGCGCCCGGCGGCGGATGTGGTTGAGGCCATCCGCAACTTGGACGTGATCGAGAGCGTGTTCCTGACCGACTTCACGAGTTGAGAAACCAAGACGCGCGGCGGACCTGCCATGGCTCGCAGCGCGCCGTCCCGCGCTTGGACTTATCGCCGATCCGCTGACGCGTGGACGGGCCCGCCGCCTATCACGGAGGGCCACGAGCTGCCTTTGGCCGTTACCGCTCGGCCTTTGCCGGTATGCCCTTCGCGGCTCGCATCATGTTGGCGAAGCGCGTGAAGAGATAGTGGCTGTCCTGCGGGCCCGGGCTCGCCTCGGGATGGTGCTGAACGGAGAATACAGGCCGTCCCTTGACCTGAAGCCCGCAGTTCGACCCGTCGAACAGCGACACGTGCGTCTCCTCGACGCCCGTGGGAAGGCTCTCGCGGTCGATCGCGAAGCCATGGTTCATGGATACGATTTCGACCTTGCCCGTGGTGTGATCCTTGACCGGGTGGTTCGCACCGTGGTGGCCCTGTTTCATCTTCGCCGTTCGGGCGCCGAGCGCCAGGCCCAGCATCTGGTGCCCGAGGCAGATGCCGAACACCGGCTTGCCGGACGCGACGAGCTCCTTGATGACGGGAACGGCATATTTTCCCGTCTCGGCCGGATCGCCGGGCCCATTCGACAGAAACACACCATCGGGATTTCGAGACAGAACATCCTCTGCGGTCGCGGTCGCGGGAAGCACGGTCACGCGCGCGCCAGCCGATGCAAGGCAACGCAGAATGTTGCGCTTCAACCCGTAGTCGATGGCGACGACATCGAACTCGGGCTGCTGGTTGACCCGATACCCCTTGCCCCAGGCCCAGCGCAATTCGTCCCACACGTAGCTCTGTCCCGTCGTGACCTCGGGGACGAGATCCATGCCGACAAGGCCCGGCCACGCCTTCGCCTCGGCCTTGAGCTTCTCGATATCGAAGCGGCCGGAGGGTTCGTGCGCGATCACAGCATTCGGCATGCCCTTCTCGCGAATCAGTACCGTCAGCGCGCGTGTGTCGACGCCGTAGATGCCGATGATGCCGCGAGCCATCAGCCAACGCTCGAAATGGCCGGTGTCGCGGTAGTTCGACGGCTCCGTGACACTCGCGCGCAGAACCACGCCGCGCACGCCTGAGGTGGCGGCGAGATTGGAGGTCTCGCTGTCGTCGGAGTTGGTTCCGACGTTGCCGATGTGGGGAAACGTGAAGGTGACGATCTGGCCGGTGTAGGAGGGATCGGTCAGGATCTCCTGGTAGCCCGTCATCGCGGTGTTGAAGCACACCTCGCCGACGGCCGAGCCGACCGCGCCCAGGCCGTAGCCTTCGATGACGGTGCCGTCGGCCAGCACAAGGCGGGCCGTTTTCGTCTTGTCTACCCAGGGTGCCGGCAGAAAGTTAGCGGAGGGCATTTTTGACTGTGACAAGGGCGGAGCTCTCCGGGCGCGGCAACAGGCGGCGAGGGCAAGGGTGCCGGCTCGCGCGCGATGGGGTCAAGGGTCTCGTAAAGGGCGTGATTAGGCGAGGATGCTCCTAGCGTCAACGCGCGCCAGCGGCGGCATTCTCGCGTGGGCCTTGCGATGGGGCCGGGCGCGGGACTACAGGCTGTCGATTAACGACCGATCGAAAGGAGACACGCCGATGCTGCGCGAGAAGATCACAGCCGACATGAAGGACGCAATGCGAGCGGGCGACAAAGCGAAGGTGTCGACGCTGAGGCTCATGAACAGCGCCATCAAGTCCGCCGACATTGAGGCCCGCCCCAAGGGCGTCGAGCAGATCAGCGACGCGGACATCCTTCAAGTGTTCGCAAAGATGATCAAGCAGCGCCGGGATTCGGTCGAGCAATTCACTGCCGGTGGGCGGCCCGAACTGGCCGCCGGCGAGCAGGCCGAGATTGCCGTCATCGAAAGCTACATGCCCAAGCAGATGTCTGACGACGAGGTGAAGGCCGTGGCAGGCGAGCTCATCAAGGAACTCGGCGCGGCCGGCATGAAGGACATGGGTAAGGTCATAGCGGCGATGAAGGAAAAGTACGCCGGTCAGATGGATTTCGGTAAGGCCAGCGGCCTCGTCAAGGAAATGCTGAAGTAGGAAGCGGGCCCCGCCGCCGTCAGGCTCCATGGCCTCCGTTGCGCGGAAGCCGTGGCCTGCCTTCAGGCGGGGCCCTAACCGATTTCGAACAGGCGGCGGCTCGCCCTGCCGTCGAGTGGCCCTTTCCCATCGGCGATCCTCCCGCCATCGCGCCATCCGAATTGCCCGGCTCGCCCGAGGGCGGGCCTGTGGAAAGCGGGTCTAACGTTGCACCGCACACGGCCGCGCGAGCGAATCACGTACCGTCAGCCGCATGAGATTCGACGACAGATTCCTCGATGAAATCCGCGCGCGGCTGTCCGTCAGCCACGTCGTGGGGCGGCGCGTGCCGCTCAAGAAGTCGGGGCGGGAATACCGTGGTCTGTCGCCCTTCAAGGCGGAGAGGACGCCGTCTTTTTTCGTAAATGATGCCAAAGGCTTCTACCATTGCTTCGCGTCGGGCGAGCATGGCGACATCTTCAAGTTCCTGATGACGACGGAAGGGTTGTCGTTCCCGGAGGCCGTCGAGCGGCTGGCCGAAGAGGCCGGCCTGCAGATGCCAAAACCGACGTCGCGAGAGGCCGAGGCGCGCCATGTCGAGGTCCAGGATCAACGCGAGCGCCTTTACGCCTTGATGGCGGCCTCGGCGCAATTCTTTCGCGATCAACTCGCCGGCCAGCCGGGAGCCGAGGCGAGGGCCTACATCGCGCGTCGAGGTTTGAAACGGGAAACCATCGGTGAGTTTGGGCTCGGTTACGCGCCCAACGCCCGCTCGGCGCTCAAAGAGCACCTCGCCAGGCAGGGGTTTACCGTCGCCGACATGGTGGCGTCCGGCATGCTGATCGGCGGCGACGACATTCCAGTGCCCTACGACCGGTTTCGCCATCGCGTCATGTTTCCCATCGCCGACCTCAAGGGGCGGGTGATCGCGTTTGGCGGCCGGGCGCTCGACCCTTCGCAGCCGGCGAAATACCTGAACTCACCAGAGACGCCGCTGTTCCATAAAGGAAACGTTCTGTTCAACGCCGCGCGCGCCCGTCCCTTTTCCCACAAGAGCCAGCGCGTCATCGTCGTCGAAGGCTACATGGACGTTGTTGCGCTGGCCGAGGCGGGTTTCGGCGAGGCGGTCGCACCACTGGGGACAGCGTTGACGGAGGAGCAGGCCGGCCTGTTGTGGCGGCTCGTGCCCGAACCCACGCTGTGCTTCGATGGCGACAAGGCGGGCCAGAAAGCCGCGTTCCGGGCCATCGATACCGTTCTGCCGCACCTGAAGCCCGGCCGCAGCGTGGCGTTCGCATTTCTGCCCGACGGGCTCGATCCCGACGACCTCATCCGACAGCGCGGAGCCGAGGCGATGGCGGACGTGCTCGACCGATCGCGGCCGCTCGTCGACATCCTTTTTCAACGCGAGGTCGCGGCCGGCGATCTGACGACACCCGAGAGGCGGGCCCACGTCGAACAGCGGCTGCGCGAATGCGTCCAGAAGATCGCCGACCCGAACGTCAAAGCACACTACGAGCGGGAGATCCGCGACCGCTGGTACAAGCTGTTGAGGCCAGCGGGACAGTCGAGACACGGAGCGCCGGGCCACGACAGCGCCCGTAGCCGTTCGTCCCCGGGATCGCGAACAGGGCAGGCGATGGGTAACGCCGTGCAGGGCGCCAGCTCGAGCCTCAAGAATAGCCCTCTCGCTTCGGGGCGCTCGATCGGGCTGCCTCCGCGCGAGGCCATGTTGCTGCGGGCGATCATTTCCAACCCCTGGCTGATCGAAGACTGCGCGGAAGAGCTCGCCTCACTGACCCTGACCAGCGAACCGCTCCAAATCCTGCGCGAAGCGCTGCTTTCGTTGCAGAGCGATGAAAAAACGCTTGACAATGAGCAATTGCGATCCCACCTGCACACGCGAGGGTTCGCGAGCACCGTGGTTGCGATAGAGCAATTGGCCACGCACCGCAGGGATCGCTTTGCCGAGGTCTCATCCGAAAGAGAGACGGTGTTGGCCCAATGGCTGCACGCCTACCATCTGCATGAGCAGCTTGTAGGACTGCAGCGCGAATTGGAGGCGGCAAGGCTGGCTTGGCATGAGGATCAGAGCGACGAATCCTACGCTACGATCGCTGAGTTGCAGCGGCGCCTTGCGGCCACGGTTGAATCGGATGTCCTACGTTCCGACGGCGGACACTCGACCTGAACCCCGTGGCAACCGGATGTTCGTTCACTAGCCCGGCAAACACTAGCTCCTCTTTCGATCCGTAGTTTCTTCTTCGACCACCGCTTTTTTTCGTTCTTTCGCCGGTCCCGGCCTGCTGCTTGCAGGCGTGCGGCGAAAGTACCCGATCAGGAGGCCCTCAGCCTTGGCACGCGCAGCACAGCACACCCAGAAGACAGCCGAAGAGAATGCCGCACCGGCTCCGGAATCGCCCGAGCGTGACAGTCCGGTGCTCGATCTCACGGATGCGGGCGTCAAGAAGCTGATCAAGGCCGGAAAAGCCGCGGGCTATGTGACCTACGACCAGCTTAACGCAGCGCTGCCCGCCGAAATGACGGCGTCCGAGCAGATCGAGGATACGCTCGCAATGCTCAACGACATGGGCATCATGGTCGTCGAAGCGGAGGACGGCGAGGACGAAAAGGAAGGCGAAGAGGAAGAGAGCGCGGGCGAGGAAGAAGAGGGCGGTCGCGCGCTCGTCGCACAGAACCTGCCGACGAAGACCACCGGACGCTCCGAGCCAACCGACCGCACCGACGATCCGGTCCGCATGTACCTGCGCGAGATGGGCTCGGTGGAGCTGTTGTCGCGCGAGGGCGAGATCGCCATTGCGAAGCGCATCGAGGCTGGCCGCGAGGCGATGATCGCGGGCCTGTGCGAGAGCCCGCTGACGTTCCAGGCGATCATCATCTGGCGCGACGAGCTCAACGAAGGCCGTATTCTTCTTCGCGACATCATCGACCTCGAGGCGACCTACGAGGGCCCGGATGGCAAAGCGACCGCGCCGATCGGCGCCGACGGCCTGCCGCAGGGCGAGATCCCCGTTCCGCCATCGGGTGCGCCCGAAGGCGAAATGGACGACGATGAGGAATTCGAGAACGCCATGTCGCTGGCCGCCATGGAAGCCGAGTTGAAGCCGAAGGTTCTGGAAACCTTCGACAGCATCGCCGACAAGTACAAGAAGCTCCGCAAGCAGCAGGACAAGAAGCTCGAGCAGCAGGTGGCGGGTGAGCAGGGCTCGCGCCAGCAGCAGAAGGCCTACGAGAAGGTTCGCGACGAAATCATCGTCGACGTGAAGAGCCTCGCGCTCAACAACAACCGTATCGAGAGCCTCGTCGAACAGCTCTACTCGATCAACAAGCGCCTCGTTTCGCTCGAAGGGCGATTGATGCGGATGGCCGACAGCTACGGCGTGTCGCGGCTCGAGTTCATGGAGGAATACTACGGCAACGAGCTCGACCAGACCTGGCTCGAGCGCATGTCCGGGGCAGGCCGCAAGCCGTGGCTCAACTTCCTGAAGCACGAAGGCCGGAAGATCGACGAGCTCCGCGAGGAAATCCGACAGCTTGCAACCGAAACCGGGCTCGAGATCCCCGAGTTCCGCCGTATCGTGAAGGCCGTGCAGAAGGGCGAGCGCGAAGCCCGGCAGGCCAAGAAGGAAATGGTCGAGGCCAACCTGCGCCTCGTGATCTCGATCGCCAAGAAGTACACCAACC